>MDSY01107762.1_pt1 | contig 33942 bp, 34 predicted proteins | sample 811131 | NCBI WGS metagenome assembly MDSY01 (sample SAMN05326643, study PRJNA326480) | marine metagenome | isolation source: seawater | place: Atlantic Ocean: South West | collected 2010 | reverse complement strand
TTGCCTTAGTTGTTTTAGTTGCCTTAGTTGTTTTAGTTGCCTTAGTTGTTTTAGTTACCTTAGGTGTCTTAGTTGTCTTAGGTGCCTTAGTTGTTTTAGTTACCTTAGGTGTCTTAGTTTTCTTTTTTGTTTCGATCATTACCAACTTTGTATTTACAACTTCTTTTTTTGGTTTACTTTGCCATGATGCAACTTTCTTTGTCTTTGGTTTCATTTCGACAAAAGATTTTGATTTAGTTACTACATCTTTTTCAGATTTTTTAGTTTCTACAAGCTTAAGTCCTACTTTAGACAAGTCGATTTTTTCTAACTTCTCCACTTTTACTTTGGTTTTAGCTTTAACTTCTTTTACAATTTCTGGTTTAGATTTAACTTCATTCTTTATGGATACTTCATTGATAGCAGGCTTATTTTTATTTACTGATTCATTTATTTGAGCATTATCTTGAGAGCTACGCACCACTTTGTTATGATGACTTTTTCCTGTATTTGAATTTCCTCTATTTTTATTTCTATTTCTATTACTATTATTACTGTTCCTGCTCCTGCTCCTGTTATTTGGTTTTTCTATATCTTTTCTTTCTTCAATTACTACTTCTTTTTCCTCTTCAACTACTTGATCATCTGATGTGCTAATCAAGTTTTTAATAAAACCAAAAATAGTTTTATTACTTTTAGATTTTGTACTTCGCTGAGATGGAACAATGGCTTTCACAACTGGCTCTAACCTTTCTTTTTGATCTTGCTCCTCGTCTTTGGCATTTTGCAGAGACTCAGAGGGTGGCTCAACAGCTTTATAGTTTGCCTTACTATTTTTCTGAGACGATCTTTCAAGATTGTATTTAGGAATTTCATAATGCCTGTTCGGTATTAAAACAATTTCATTATTTGTTTTAGCTTCTATAGCTGAGATATCTTTCCTTTTTTCGTTTAAAAGAAGTGTGGCTACCTCAATCGGAATTTGAACCGAAATGAGCTGACCTGTATCTTTATTAGCTTCTTCTTGAATCATCCTTAGTATGTATGATGATGTGGAGTTAACATCCCTCACCCTACCTGTTCCTTGGCATCTTGGACATACGCCATTTACTGCTTCACCTAAGCTTGGTTTTAATCTTTGTCTCGATAGCTCCAGTAGACCAAATCTTGATATTCTACTTGTTTGTATCCTTGCCTTATCAAGCTTTAGCGCATCTCTAATTCTGTTTTCAACTTCTTTTTGATTCTTTAAATTTTCCATGTCAATAAAATCAATGACTATTAGCCCGCCAATATCTCTCAATCGTAATTGTTTTGCCACTTCATCAGCAGCCTCTAGATTCGTACTTAAGGCAGTATTTTCTATACTTCTTCCTTTTGTGGAGCGGCTTGAATTAACGTCTACAGAAACGAGTGCTTCTGTGTGGTCAATAACAAGTTCGCCACCCGATGGAAGCCTTACTTCCCTTAAAAAAGCTGATTCAATTTGGTTTTCAATACCATATTTAGTAAATAAAGAAATTTCATTATCGTAAAATTTAACCCGATCAGCATAATTAGGCATTACGTGGCTAATAAATTGGTGCGCTTGATCAAAAATTTCTTTTTTATCAATAAGAATTTCTTCTATGTCTTCATGGAAATAATCACGAATAGCTCTAACGACTAAATTACTTTCTTGGTAAATAAGAAATGGGGCAGGTTGCGCGTCTGCAGCGCCTTCTATTGCATCATAAAGTTGTGTCAGGTAGTCTAAATCCCATTGAATTTCTTCTAATGAAGCACCAATACCAGCAGTTCTTCCTATTACACTCATACCTTTTTTAACTTTTACTTGGGAAAGTATTTCTTTAAATTCGAACCTTTCTTCACCTTCAACTCTTCTAGAAATCCCGCCACCGCCATTGTTATTGGGCATTAATACAATGTATCTTCCAGCAAGAGAAAGGTAGGAGGTTAGAGCGGCTCCTTTATTACCACGCTCTTCTTTGCTTACCTGAATAATAAGTTCTTGACCTTCAGTTATGACATCTTTAATTGAAATATCTTTTTTTCTAGTTTTCTTGGAGTAAAATTCAGGCGCTATTTCTTTGAATGGTAAAAAACCGTGTCGATCTACACCATAGTTAACAAATGCAGCTTCTAGGGAGGGCTCTACTCTTGTTACAACTGCTTTGTATATGTTACTTTTTCTTTGTTCTTTATTACCTCTTTCGAAGTCTAAGTCTTCTAATTTATCTTCATTTATTGTTGCAACACGAAGTTCATCAGACTGTGTAGCATTAAAAAGCATGCGTTTCATTACAATTTCTCCATTTACGTTTTATGAAGATTCTATGTAAAGAATTTTGAATTTTAATTTAACCATTGAGATATGTTAATTATGATTTTTCATAATTAAAGCTATCTTTTTTCAATGATTACATCACATCAAATTAAATATATTCTGTTATCTAAATTAACTATTATTAAATCTCAATAAAATTCTTTTAAAAATCTATTATATAATTTCTGCTTCTTAATTATGTATATGTTGAGCAGATCTAACCTCGAATTCTTTTGTCCATGTATAATCCAGAATTGTTTTTCTCTTTAAACTTTGTAAAGATATCTGAACAAATTAAGTATAGGTTATAAATGATTAAAAGAAAACAAAAAATGCTAGGCCATATTAAGCAAAAAGTTATTTACGAGGTTATAGATGAGTCTAGTGATGGCCAAAAAATAGATAATTTTTTAATTAAATTTCTAAAGAATGTACCTAAAAGTCATATATATAAAATTCTAAGAAGTGGTGAGGTTAGGGTTAATAAAAAAAGAGTTAAAACTGGTTTTAAGCTCTCTTTAAAAGATTCAGTAAGAATCCCTCCTGTTGATTTTACTAAGAAAAAGATTGCAAACTTTAACAAAGTAAGCTTAGACCAGGTTAAGCTTATCAACGAAAATACTCTATTCGAGGATGATTTTTTACTCGCACTCAATAAGCCTTCTGGTATAGCTGTTCATGGAGGTAGTGGTTTGAGTTTCGGTGTTATTGAACTCATTAGGAATTCACGTCCGGAACACAAATTTTTCGAGTTAGTCCATAGAATTGATAAAGATACATCCGGAGTTCTTTTAATAGCAAAAAAAAGAACAGCTTTAGTTGGTATTCATAAGCAAATAAGGGAAAAAAAAGTGCATAAAAAATATCAAGTTATAGTTAACGGTGTTTGGAAAGAAAAACAAAAAATTGTTGACCTAGACCTTTTAAAAACAAACTCTGATGCTGGCCATAAAAAAGTTAGGGTAGTTGAATCATTTTCGAATAACCCGTTAGTAAAAACTTCACGATCTGTATTTTTCCTTAAAAAAGTTTTTGGCACTTATAGCTTGCTTGATGTAAAAATTATTACAGGTAGAACGCATCAAATAAGAACTCAATTGTCATATTTGGGTTTCCCAATTTTAGGAGATGATAAATACGGAGATTTCCATCTTAATAAATCTTTAAGAAAAATAGGTTTAAAAAAAATGCTGCTCCATGCATTAGAGTTAGGTTTTGTTCATCCTATTACCCTTGAAAAATTATTAATTAAAGCCCCTTTACCTATACATATTTCTGAGTTCATAGCCAAAAATGAAGGATAATAAATTTGACTTATTAATATTCGATTGGGAAGGCACATTATTTAATAGTAATGTGAAACCAAACGCCGCGATTTTTAATGGAATTAAATTGGGAATTAAGGATCTTAAAAGACAAGGGTATATTTTAAGTATCGCAACAGGAAAAAGTAGGAGGGCTTTGAATCGAGATCTTATAGATGTAAATTTAAAAGAATATTTTCTGATAACAAAAACAATAGATGAATGTTTTTCAAAACCGCACCCTCAAATGATTTTAGATATAATAGATTATTCAATGGTTGAACCTGAAAGAGCTTTAATGATAGGTGATACCTCTTACGATCTTGAAATGGCTAAGAATGCTGGTATTTCGTCTTTGGCAGTTTCTTATGGGCCGCAATCATTAGAAAAATTAGAGGGGTTTAATCCCTTGGCAATAATTGAAAATACATATGATCTTTTTGACTGGATTAGAATTAATGGATAATAGAGTTGTAATTAAGAAGGAAGATTTTATTAGAGATCCTAGTACAGTGAAGTTTAAATTTTTAGAGGGTGGTAAAGAGTACCCAGGTTTTATTGCTCTATTTGACAAGAAATATTACGCATATAAAAACAAATGCCAACACCTTCCCGTAGAGATTGATTGGGATAATAATGAATTTTTTGAAGAGGAAGAAAAGTTTATAGTTTGTGCAACTCATGGAGCCCTTTATGACCCAACAACAGGAAAGTGTTTAATGGGGCCCTGTGTAGGAAAGAGTTTAGAAATTTTAAGCATTCAAATTAAAGCAGATGAGTTAATCATAACTACTTGAGGTTAAATTATGGGAGAGAAAAACAATAAAGATTGGGAAAAGATGACAATTGAAAAAATTGCTATGGAATCCTTCGTTCAGCAAAAAAAATCTAGGCGGTGGGGAATCTTATTTAAGCTGATTAGTTTGATTTATATAGGGCTTATATTATTTTTTATACTTAATACTTCAAATACTTCAAATATTGTTAGCGGTGACTTTACAGCTTTAGTGAGGTTAGATGGTCAGATTAGTAGCGATTCAGAAGTTTCTGCATTCAATGTTAAAAGTAGTCTAAAAGAAATTTATGAAAATCCAGGCGTCAAAGCAGTTATTTTAGCTATCAATAGCCCGGGAGGAAGTCCTGTTCAATCTGGAATTATAAATGATGAGATTATGAGGTATAAAGCTCTTCACCCGGAGGTGCCTATTTATGCTGTTGTTGAAGATATTTGTGCCTCTGGCGGATACTATATTGCAGTAGCAGCAGATAAAATTTTTGTAGATAAGGCAAGTATAATTGGCTCTATTGGGGTATTAATGAACGGGTTTGGTTTTGATCAAGCCATCAGAGAGCTAGGGGTCGAAAGACGACTTTTAATAGCGGGTGAGAATAAAGCAATTTTAGATCCTTTTTTACCAGTTGATCCCAAACAGAAAAAATTTATACAAAGTCTCCTAAATGAAGTTCATGACCAATTCATTAAGGTCGTGAAGGTAGGCCGCGGCAGTAAATTAGCAAATGATCCAGATATTTTTTCCGGGCTATTCTGGTCTGGAGAGTCTGCAATTAAGCTAGGTTTAGCTGATGCTTATGGAGGTATTGATTTCGTTGCAAGGGAGGTTGTTGGGTATGAAAAGATTGTTGATTTCACAACCCAAAGAAACTTTGCTGACAGATTTGCAAGCAAACTTGGTGCAGGAATTGGTTCTAGTGTGAGTAAAGATATTTTAAATAATTATATTAATAATATTAAGTTAAATTAATAACTTATATATTTTTTTTAGTGTAGTTTATTAGGTTATTAGTTGAAGAATCAAACCCGCTTGTCTCGTCTGACTCTATTAATTTAGGGAGTACGAGCTGTGCAATTTGCTTTCCATACTCCACCCCCCACTGGTCAAATGAATTAATATTCCATATAACTCCCTGAGTAAATATCTTATGTTCATATATGGCTATTAGTCTGCCTAAGGATCGCGGAGTTAATTTATCAAATAGAATTGAATTTGAAGGCCTATTTCCCTCAAAAGTTTTATGTGGAGTTAGATTTTTAATTATTTTTTCATCAAGATATTGGTTTTCTAATTCTACGCGGGCTTCTTTATTTGTTTTTCCCATCATCAACGATTGTGTTTGCGCTATAAAATTTGCAATAAGAATCTTATGGTGTTCATTACCATTTTTACCAATTGAGTAATGCGAATGTATTGGCATTATAAAATCACTTGGAACCACTTCAGTCCCTTGATGGATTAGTTGATAAAAGGCATGTTGTCCATTTGTTCCAGACTCTCCCCATAATATGGGACCACTATGGTATTTTATTTTTTCACCATCTCTATCAATAAATTTTCCATTGCTCTCCATGTCTGCTTGTTGTAAATAAGATGGAAATAAGGATAAACCCTGATCGTAAGGCAGAATGGCATGAGTATTATATTCAAAGAAATTTATATACCAAATACCTAGCAACGCTAAAATTATAGGAATATTTTCTTGAATCGGTGCACTCTTGAAATGGTTGTCAATATCATGAGCCCCAAGTAAAAGTTGTTTAAAATTGTCCATACCTATAAATATACATACTGAGAGACCAATTGCAGACCATACGGAATACCTCCCTCCTACCCAATCCCAAAATTCAAACATATTATGCTTACTAATTCCAAACTCTTCAACAGCTTCTTCATTTGTCGATATTGCAATAAAATGATTTTTCACGGCTTCTTGATCTTTTAAATGCTCCAGAAGCCATGATCTTGCAGAAAAAGCATTGGTCATTGTTTCTTGCGTAGAAAATGTTTTTGAGGCAACGATAAATAGTGTTGTTTTAGGGTCACAAACTTCAAGTGTTTGAGCAATATCAGCCCCGTCAATATTTGAAACAAAATAAGGTGTAATAGCATCTGTTCCGTATGCTTTTAATGCCTTACAAATTGTTGCAGGGCCAAGGTCTGAGCCACCAATGCCAATATTTACGACACTTTTAAATTTTTCACCAGTGTATCCCTTAATTTTACCGTTTCTTACGCCATCAGAGAACGTTTCCATCTGCCCCAACACTTTATTAACATTTGGCATAATATCTTTACCATCAATAATAATGGGGTTATTAGACCTATTCCTTAATGCAGTGTGGAGTGCAGATCTATTTTCTGTAAAGTTAATTTTGTCACCAGAAAATAAACGATCTCGCCAGTCTTCAATTTTAGCTTCTTTTGCGAGGTTTATGAGGAGGTTAATAGTTTCATCTGTCACTATATTTTTAGAAAAATCAACTAAAAAATCATCGTATTGAATATGATACTTGTTAAACCTATCCGGATCTTTGCTGAATAAGTCGCGCATATGAAGAGGTTTTATTTGCTCAAAGTGACTCTTAAGAGCCTTCCATGAGGAGCTTTTGTTGATTGATGACATAGATAAGTTCTTAATTTTAATTTGTTTGATTTTCTAAAATTGTAATTGTAGCAAATTTTATAGTAATTTTAAGATATGAATTAATTTTGATGTTGTTTAATAGCCCATAAAATATGTTCTTTAACCAGCTCAGTTGTATTTTTTAGTCGAGACTGAAGAGCTTCAATAACTTTTTCTGATTTAGGGGAGTTACCAAGACTTATTGCAATATTTCGAAGCCATTGATTGTAGCCAATTCTCAAGATTGCACTACCGTTGAAAATTCTTTTAAATTCTTGCTCAGAGATTTTGAAGCTATCAATAAGTGATAAATCATTGAGGTTATGACGTGTATTAAAATCTTTTTCTTTTGTTATCTTTCCATATTTATTCCATGGGCAAACCAATTGACAGTCATCACAACCATATATCCTATTTCCAATCGGCTTTCTAAATTCAATAGGTATTGATCCTTTAAACTCTATTGTTAAATATGATATGCATCTATTTGCATCAAGTTTGTAAGGCGCAATAATTGCTTTTGTAGGACATATGTCAATACAAGCAGAGCATGACCCGCAATGGTTTGATTTTTTTTTATCGATAACTAATGGCAAGCTGGTGTAGATTTCACCTAAAAAAAACCAAGACCCATTATCTTTATTAAGAAGCAGGGTGTGCTTTCCCCGCCATCCTAGCCCAGCTTTTTCAGCAAGTTCAACCTCCAATACTGGCGCGCTATCAGTAAAAACTCTAGAGTCAAAAGATACATCTTTAAGTTCTTCTTTTAGCTTTTGGCTTAATTTTTTTAATTTTCCACGAATTACTTTGTGGTAGTCCCTTCCAAGAGTGTATCTTGAGATGTAAGCTTTATTTTTATCTTGAAGTATTTTAAGTGTATTTTCTTTTTCTGGAAAATAATTGAGTCTGACAGAGATTACTGTTAAAGTCTCTGGCAACAATTGAGTAGGGTTAAATTTTAGTTCTTGATGTGTTTTTAGATAGTTCATTTCTCCATGAAAACCTGACTTAATCCAGCCAGCGTAAGACTTTTTTGAATGATTTAGGTTTATATCGGAGATACCAATTTCATCAAATCCGAGGTCATGGCCCCATATTTTAATTTTCTCTGTAATTGACTTCCAAATTAACTTATCATTCATAAGAAAAAATAATAAACTAAAACAATGACGAATGAATTAAAAATTTCACTTATTAATGAAAAAGATACCTTAATGTTGGGTAAAGATATCTCTTCTTGCCTAACTAAAGGTTTATTAATTTTTCTAAAAGGTGAGCTTGGCGCTGGAAAAACAACGCTCGTTAGAGGAATAATTTTAGCTCTTGGTTATAATGGCGCAGTCAAAAGTCCAACTTATAGTTTAATTGAACAATACGAATTCAATGAATTAAGTTTAAATCATTTTGATCTTTACAGGTTTACAAGTTCTAGTGAATGGTTTTCTTCAGGCTTTCAGGACAATATTAATAATTGTGACGTTACGCTTATTGAATGGCCTGAAATAGCAACTGAAATTCTACCGAAACCAGATTTAGAAATTGAATTACTTTATGAGAATGATGGACGAATTGCAAATATAATAAGTTTTACTAAAAAGGGAAATAAATGTTTAGAACAGCTTCATTCACAAAATTAATATTTTTTAATTTTTTATTATTATTTAGCATAGTTATTTACGCTGAAAATGTAGTTGATGCGACTAGAGTCTGGACAGCTCCTGACTATACAAGGGTAACAATTGAATCATCAATGGCAATTTCTAATGATCAAATGATGCTTCAAAATCCCGAAAGAATCGTAATTGATTTAAAGGATATTCAAATAAATGACTCTCTTAAGCAATTATCTTTTAAAGTTAATAATCTAGATCCAAGCATTAAGAATATTCGAGTTGCACAATTTAATCCAAAAGTAACCAGATTAGTTATTGACCTTAAATCATCAGCTAGTGTAAAGATATTTTCTTTGAAGCCAGTTAAGAAGTATAAGCACAGGCTAGTTATTGATGTATACCCTAAAGAACAAGATAGTATTGCAAATCTCCTTAAACAGCTTGAGCAGAGGAACATTCTCCCAAAACCTTCAAAAAGAATAATTCCAGACATAAAGCGTCAAACTACTATCATTGCTATTGATGCTGGTCATGGAGGTGAAGATCCTGGTGCTATAGGAGCGAAAGGTACCAAAGAAAAAGTTGTAAACCTTCAAATTGCAAAAAAACTTAAAAACCTTATTGATAAAGAGCCACATATGAAGGCTGTATTAATTAGGTCAGGCGATTACTATATTCCACTTGGGAAGAGAGTTTCCATGGCTAGAAAAATAAAAGCGGATATTTTTATATCCATTCATGCTGATGCATTTAAAAAAAGGGCGGTTAGAGGTTCTTCTGTATTTGCTCTTTCAGAAAAGGGGGCAACCAGTGCTTTCGCTAAGTTTTTAGCTAATAATGAAAATGAAGCTGATTTAATAGGAGGCGTTAGTATTGATGATAAAGAGCCAATGCTTGCTAGAACTTTGCTAGATTTATCTCAAGCAGCAACTATTAACGATAGCTTGAAACTCGGCAACCATGTTTTAAAAGAAATAAAAATGGTAAACAAGCTACATAAGAGATATGTTGAACAGGCGGGATTTGCTGTTCTAAAGGCGCCTGATATACCTTCAATCCTTATAGAAACTGCATTCATTAGTAATAGAAAAGAGGAAAAAAATCTAAGTTCTGCAGTTTTTCAACAAAAATTATCTCGAGGAATTCTTAAGGGCATTAAGAAGTACGTGAAAAATAATTCCACAGAGGTTGCTTTTTATACAGAATATCAAGAATGGTAATTAAAGATAAAAGAATTTTTTTATTAGGGCCAACTGCAACTGGTAAAACAGAACTTATTAAATGCCTTAATAAAATATTTCCAATTGACATAATTAGTGTTGATTCGGCTCAAATATATAAATTTATGGACATTGGTACTGCAAAACCCAACAAGGAAGAATTGATAGATACTCCGCACCATTTAATTGATATTAGAAACCCTATTGAGTCATATTCAGTAGGCGATTTTAAAAAAGATGTTGATATTATTATAGAAAAATCTTCTGAAATAGGGAAAGTCCCTGTTCTTTGTGGTGGGACGATGATGTATTTTAATGCTATCGAAAGACCATTAGATAGTTTGCCTATTTCGACACTAGAAACTAAAAAAATTGTAAATGATGAGTTAAATGAATTCGGAATTAAATATTTATTTAAAAAGCTAAAAAACATTGATCCAGTATCAGCTGGAAAAATTAATTGTAATGACTCACAAAGAATTCAAAGAGCTTTAGAGGTTTATTATATCTCCGGTAAACCCTTATCAGTATTTTATACGAATCAAATAAAACCAGAGGCGTCTTGCAATATTTTAAAAATAGCTCTTTTCCCAACTACGAGAGATCGGTTACATAATGTCATTGAGGAAAGGGCAACGTTTATGCTTAAAAATGGCTTGATAGAGGAGGTTGAGAATATTTTAAGAATGTACCCGAGTATAGATGAATCATACTCATCAATTAGAGCGGTTGGATATAGACAAGCTTATCATTACTTAAAAGATAAAATTTCTAAAAGCGACTTAAAAGATAAGATTATTTTTGCAACGAGGCAGCTAGCAAAAAGACAAATAACCTGGATGAGGAAAATGGAAAATTTAGATATATTCGAACCATACAGTCATGATTTAAATCTTAAAGTTAAAAGTAAGGTAGAAGAATTTTTACTAAATTAAATTCATACAAAGGAATTCTTTGCTTACTCTTTGGAACGATAGTATGGGGTTTGATTTGGTATCCATACAGAATACTTTCTGATAATGGAATTACAGGAGTTTATTCAAGCCTGTTAAGCTTTTCTGTGACCTTGCTTCTAAGTTTATTTATTTACAGACCTAAAACATTTTCAAGTTTAAAGAGTATAGATTTTTGGGTTTATGCACTATTCGGTGGCATTACTAATATTGCTTATGTGTTAGCAGTCATTAATGGTGAATTAGTAAGGGTGATGCTTTTATTTTTTCTTTCCCCAGTTTGGACAATTCCACTTTCATTTATCTTTTTAAAAGAAAGGCTGTACCTAAAGAATGTAATAGCCGCCTTATTAGCTTTATTTGGAGCTTTTGTCGTTCTTTGGCAAAAAGACTTTTCAATTCTAAGTATAAACATAAGTGATGTTTATGCAATTATTGGCGGCCTTGGGTTTGCTTTTACTAATGTTTTAGCTCGGCGATTTGATGGTTTAACTATCAAGGATAAGTCATATTCTATTTGGCTTGGTGTCATTATAATTGCATTGTTATCAAGCTTCATATTTCCTACAGAAGTTGGTTTCCCAGCTTTCGATATAAAATTAATTTCTATTTTAGTTGTATTAGGATTTATTTTGTTAGTTGTGACAATGGTTATGCAGATCGGGCTCACTCTTGTAGAAGCAGTTAGAGCTAGTCCAATATTTTTATTTGAAATAGTTATTGTGGGTATATCTGGCTATATATTAGCTAACGAATCTTTACAATTTAAAGATTTTATTGGCGGTTTATTTATTATTTTAGGAGTATTAATTTCAACTCGTAAATAGCCCACTATAAATTTTTTCTAAATTATTAGTAAAGATATTGGGCTTAAAGATAATAGAATTTATTTTCCCTAGCATAATTTTATGTTTTACTCTTGTGAGAATCTGAGGATTTTTATATAACTCTATAGCTTTATTAAAATATTCATCTTCGTTGTACGTAATTAACTCTTTACAATTGATTTCCCTTAAGATACTTCCAGCAACTCTACTTGCAAATGTCTGTCCTGATAATGTTAGAACGGGACAATTAGCCCATATTGCGTCAGATGTAGATGTATGAGCATTATATGGAAATGTATCTAAAAATAAATCAATAATTTGATGACGATTAATATGTTCCTCAATAGAAACTTTTGGGGCAAATTGAATTCTCTTTTTATCGATACCCCTTTGCGTGGCATGCAACAATAAATTATCCTTACAGGATTTATTAGCCTCTAACAACCAAAGGTAAGCTTTAGGACTTTTTTTAAGAAGATCTATCCATAAGTTAAACTGATTTTTTGTGATTTTTATCGATTGTCCAAATGATGCATAAATAAAAGTTGCCTCACTAAATCCATAATCTTTCTTTGTTTTAGTTGTTAGTGAAGGCCTATTCTCAATATTAGGTTGATAACAATGAGGTAGATATAAAACTTTTTCAGCGAAGTCATTTGCTGTATCAGGAGGAATAATATATTCATCTGATAAAATAAAATCAAATAATGATTTTCCATGGTGAAATCCCATAGATCCTGGAAAGCCTAACCAGTTTATATGGAAGCGAGCTGGCTTGTATGCGGCTATCATCGACCGACTATTTTTAGTAAACCCTGATAAATCTACTAAAATATCTACTTTTTCATCTCTAATTATTTGAGCGCCCCGTGCGTCACTTTCAGCTGATAAATTAATAAATGGATATTTTAATTTTATAAATTCTTTATACTCATTTGATTCTTCATATGGACCTGAATAAAATAACTTAATATTAAACTTATTTTTGTCATGATTTTTTAATATATCAATTATTAAATAATAAAGAGGGTGTTTTCTAAAATCAGCAGATAGATAACCAATAGTAAGCTTATCTTTTAATGGCGCTGATATTAATTGCATTTCGTTAATTTTGGATTGTTCAGACCAAGTTGTCGCAACCGTTAAGTATTCTTTGTTATTCAAATTTGGCATTGATAAGACTGTGAAGGGAGATATTTTACCATTAAGTTTATTATCTATATGTTCTTTAATATCATCGAATAGGGATTCAATGCCTTCCCATTCACATATGTATTGCATTAAATGTGCCAGCTCAACTTGTGCATGTATTAATTTTGGATTTATTTCTAATGCTTTCTTGTAGTATTTGATTGCCTCCTCATTTTTATCTAAGTTACGTAACGCATTTCCTAAATTAATATATGTATCAGGGTCTGGAGCTGATAAATTATTTTTTATTGAATTTTGATATGCATAACTCGCATTAGTGAACTGATTTAGACCAAATAAAGCATTACCATAGTTAAATAGATAATCTGAATTGTAAGGGAAATACGAAAGAACTTCTTCAAAGATTTTTTTAGCTTCTTCATATTTCCTATTTATTTGATAGTTGTTTCCAACTTTCGATAGGCAAAAAGACAACGCTTCCTTTACACTTTCATCGTTTTTTTTGAGTAAGAGTAGTTTTCTAAAAAAACCAATAGCCTTATGAAAATTACCATTTATTGCATAAAGATTAGCGATTTCAATATTGATTTGAATATTATTTGGATTCTTATCTAATGCTTTTACTAATAATTTTAAAGCACCATCCACATCCCCATTTATTTCTTTATCTTTAGCTTGTAAAATGATATCCATATTAATTTATATATCTTTAGCTTGTAAAATGATATCCATATTAATTTATATATCTTTATCTCTATTCATTGGTTTAGCTAATAAAATATGAGCATCGTTGATCACTTTTTCCCTAAACCCGCCTTCACAGTAAGAAAAATAATAAAGCCACATACGAATAAATTTATTATCAAACCCTAATTTTTTTACATGACTCATATTTTTAATAAATTTTTCTCTCCAATGCATTAGTGTAACTGCGTAATGATCTCCAATGTCTTCGACATCCTTAATAATCATGTCAGAGTTTTTTGACACACTTCCCTGAATTACACTTAAAGAAGGAATACAGCTACCTGGAAATATATATTTTTGAATAAAATCAACTGAATTTAAAGCAGCATGGTATTTTTGATCTCTAATAGTTATTGCTTGAATCAATGCCATTCCATCTTCCTTTAAGAGTGAGTTAACTTTACTAAAATATTCATCATAGTATCTATGTCCTACAGCTTCAATCATCTCTATAGATACTAGTTTGTCAAATGCACCATTTAAATCACGATAATCTTTAAAAATAACTTTAATTTTATGATTCAGCTTGAGTTTGCTAATTTTATTTTTTGTATATATGTATTGTTGTTTTGAAATGGTAGTTGTTGTTATTTTACATCCATAATTCCTAGCAGCATAAATAGCAAAGCCTCCCCAGCCAGAACCTATTTCAATTATATGGTCTGTTTTTCTAAGCTTTAATTTTTGACATATTATTTCAAGTTTATTTAATGAAGCGGAGTCTAAGTTTTTATTTTTATCTGAATATACTGCTGAAGAATACATCATTGTAGGATCTAGGAATAAGCTAAAAAAATCATTACTAAGGTCATAGTGCTTAGCTATATTTTCAAGACTATTTTTTTTATTATTTTTTTTGAAATAATGAATAAGCATAAAAATAGGGCGGACTAAAATATTAAACGTACCTTCAATATTATCTGAAATCTCATTATTTGCTGCAATTATTCGAATAACATTTGTTAGGTTGTCTGTTTCCCAAGCATTTTGAATATATGATTCAGCTGCCCCAATAGAACCACCAGTAATAACATCGAAGTAAAAACATGGATTCTTAATTAATATAGTACAAGATAATTTTTTATCTCGTCCGAAGACATGAGTTGTACCTCCATCAACTATTTTGATGGAGCCATATTTGATATTTTTTATTTGGCTAAAAAATATTTTTTTACATAATAAATTAATTTTATTTTTCATAAATCATGGATGAGGATAGGATGGAATCCTTTTTAATTTCAATAATAAAGCATTCCAATAAATCACAATAATTGTCCTGAAAGTTGATGGTGGAAACATTAAAATAATCTTATTTAGCGCCCATGGTGACCACGCTTTTTTTGTTAACCTTAAAGTAGCATTGAAATTAAAATTTTCTTTTTCAAAGCTATTCATTGAGACGAATAAAAAATCTTTTGGTTCTGTAAACTTCCAGTTATATTTTATATTCATTGGCATGAATGGAGAAACATGAAAGCACTTATCAAAATTAAACTCCTTAGTTCCTCCCTTTGAAAACTTGCAATCATGAACGTATGCATATTTCTCATTCCATGGTGTGTTAGTTATATGTGAGACAATTGCAATCAATTTATTTGAATTATTAAAGCAGTAATAAAAGCTTACTGGGTTAAAGCAATACCCAAAATATTTTCCGTTAGTTAATAGAAAAATTTTACCATCAATCTTTAGATTAATTTTTTCCTTAACCAAATCTGATACAGACTTTTTTATGCCATCTCCATTGCTGGTAAAATAATTAGCCTCATTAAATGAACCAATATTGAATTTGTTGTAACTCCAAAATATATTTTTATTAAATGCTGTATCTAATTGATCTAGGTCGATGTAGAGCATAGATATTTGGTATTTAAAATTATGTTTCTTTGGTAAATGTCTTGAGTGCGTTATTGTGCCTTTATAGATTGAATGCATTTAAATTTTTACATCCTTAAAGAGTTTTATTGCATCATACGCACTTTTAATCCCATCTTCATGAAATCCATTGCCCCAATAAGCTCCCGCAAAACTTGTTCTATTATTCGCAGAAATTAAATCAAATTTATTTTGAGCTTCTATTGATTTAATCGAGAATAGGGGGTGTTCGTAAGTAATTTTTTTTAAAATTTTATTTGGATTAATATTCCCACTGTCATTTAATGTTACGAGGATTGTTTGATCTGATTTAAGATTTTGAAGAATATTCATATTGTATGTCAATGCAATTGGTGCATCATTAGCATTGTCAATATTATAATTCCATGCTGCCCACGATAACTTATTTTTTGGCATTACTGATTCATCAGTATGGAGCGTCACTTCATTTCTAGAATAGGGGATCGATGATAACACTTCCTTTTCATTGTCTGATGGATCTTTAATAATTTTGAGTGCCTCATCGCTGTGACATGCAAAAAATATATAATCAAAGGTTTCAACACCCTCTGAGTGTGTTACCTCAACTGAATTTTTATTTCTCCTTACAGAATTTACTGCACAATTCAGCTTAATATTTTTTTTAATTGAAGCAGTTAGCTTCTTAACGTACTCTTTCGATCCATTGCTAATTGTTAACCATTGTGGACGATCATTAACATTTAACATTCCGTGGTTATTAAAAAATTTAATGAAGAATAATGCTGGAAATTTAAGCATTGCATCAATGTTAGATGACCAAATTGCTGAGCCCATAGGTAATATATAGTTCATTCTAAAATATTCAGAAAAATTATTTTCATTTAAAAATGTCTCGAGTGATATTTTACTTTTACTTGAAAGCAGGCTTAATGAGATCTTATTAAATTTTATGATCTCATAAATCATTTTTATAAACTTATAATTAAGGATATTTTTTCTTTGAGAAAATAGGGTATTTATTGTTGTCCCATTATATTCAAAGTTTTTTTCTTTTGAACATACGCTAAAGCTCATGTCGCTTTTTTCATATTTAACATTTAAATTATTTAGCAGCTCTGTAAATAGAGGGTATGTTTTTTTATTAAAAACTATAAAGCCAGTGTCTACACTAAACTTTTTGTTCTGTATGATAATTTCATGAGTATGCGAATGCCCGCCTATTCTGTTATTTTTTTCAAAAAGAGTAATGTTGTGTTCTTTTGATAGGCTGTAAGCTAGGCTATTACCTGAAATCCCCGATCCAACAATAGCAATTTTCATATACTTTAACGTTTAATTTTATTAGATTCTCTAATATTGCTGGAAACAGTTCTGATGTTCCAAATAATTCCAAAGAAAGATAAAAGTTTAAGGAGGTAATAGGTAATATCAATTTCCCACCAATAAAACCCTTGATTTGCTGACCCAGGGAAATGATGATGATTGTTGTGCCAGCCTTCACCAAATGTGAGTAATGCAACCAGAAAATTATTACGACTTGAATCTTTAGTGTTGTATCTTCTATTACCCCATAAGTGGGCAACAGAATTTACGAGGAAAGTAGCATGATAAAGAAGTATTGTGGAAACGATAAACCCCCAGCTTAAAATTTGAAAACCACTCGTATTAAGTTCTGGATGATTACTATTAACATATTCACCAAAATAAAATAAACCAAAACAGGTGACAATAGGAACTAAGATATCAAATCTATCGACTAACCTTAATTCTGGAAACCTAGATAATTCTTTTACGAGTTTGGTATGGGTTATAAAGTTTGCTTTAGATAAAAACCAGCCAGTGTGACTCCACAAGAAACTGTGAGCCTTTGGGGAATGTTGGTCTTTCTCGGTATCAGAATGCATGTGATGCCCTCTATGATGAGCTGCCCACCATATAGGACCTCTCTGAACAGCCGACGCACCAATAATAGCAAAAATAAATTGGGTAAATCTACTTGTTTTAAAGGTTTTATGTGAAAAATATCTATGATAAAAACCGGTTATGGCAAACATACGAATAGCAAACATCAATAAACATATTAACAAAGCAAAGCTGCTAAACCCAACATAAAATACAGATAATATTGATGCGTGTATTAAGAAGTATGGGATAGCCCTTGCCCAATCGATTTGTTTGCTATTGAATGTCTTAGATAGATAGCTTTTTTCAACGATTGAATTATCAAACCAACCAATGAAATATTTAAATATTTTAATTGATATATTCATCGATGTTTGGTTAGTTGCAGTTGATTTTTATCATAACCCATAAGTGAAATCATTTTGATAAGTCTCTCTAGCTCCTGCTTCGGAATAATTTTTTTTCTGGACATTAGCCAAACATAATCAAGAGCATCTCTTGCTACAATGGTTGTTTGATAATCCTCATCCAAATATACAATTTTATATTGGGCTTTGATCGGCCATATAAACTGCATACCCCACAAGGCGTTATTTGAACCAGGAATTACAAATCCTTTTGGCTTGTAGGTTTTTAACGACCCATCAAAAGATCCTTGATTAAATGTAAATGTCGTAGCAATTGTTCCATCGTCATTAAGCTTGTAGGATTCTTTTGCGTTAAATGCATCTTTTTCAATAAATGTTGGGATATTAGCAATAACATACCAATCACCCATAAATTTATCAATATCAACTGATTTAACTAGCTCAATTTTGTTTGTATTCATTGTGCATCCAAAAAGTATAAAAATAATAAAAAATGTTTTAATAACAGTCATTTATATCCATTTATTAAATTAATTTATATATAAGATCGCCAATAGGTGTCGGTGATTTTAATCCTATTAGGCTCATATTATCGTCATACCAAACATCAATTATAAATACTTCATCCCCATCTTTATTAGCTTGGATTGTATAATGGTTGCTGGTAATTTCTCGGCCTCGAACATTTTTTGCTTCAATGCCAATATTTTTAATTACTACATCTAACCATTCGGCATCCTGTGAGTTCATTAACTTTTTTTGGCTTAGTATTTTGGGGTTCCAATAAGCAAAAGTCATAATACATTCTGGCAGAGTCTTTTTTATACCATTTGATGATACTGTCAATTTACCATTTATTTTAGCACCACTTACATTAAAAAGATCACCATCATCATTAGTTTTACTTTCAATTGATTTCAAACAGTCTTTATTCCATGTTTCTTTACTTTCGTGTTTGTAAACAATATTCATAAACATAAATTTAAATTTAAATTTTGCAAGGCTATGGGATTCGCTATTCACTTGCTCAAATGTATGTTTTCCAATAATTTCATCATTTAAAATTACATCAAAACTCCATTCTTTAGCAATTAAGTTACTAGAATAAATGCTGAACAGTAGGGTTAGAATAAAGCTATATTTCATGACTTATTAAATCCTAATTTTTTATAAATAACTATTTTTTCGAAGGCCATGGAAAAAAAGCGGATGTATTTTTAATATATTCTTTATAACCAGGTCTTCTATTGACTATTGTTGACTCTAGTAGTTCAGCTCCTGACACTTTTAATAGCAATATACTCATTAGTACCGGTGAAATTAAAGTAAATGAGTACCCACTACCAATCGATATTAAGTAAAAACCCCACCAAACAAGAAACTCGCCAAAATAATTAGGATGTCTAGAATATCTCCATAACCCTTGATCCATAACTTTATTAGATTTATTTGATAAGAAATTTTTTAATTGCTTGTCTGCAATCGATTCATATGAGATTCCAAATAGTACTATAAATAAACCTATTTTATCTAATAATGAATATTCGCTTATATCCATAAATGACGCAATTAATGGTGCTGATATTATAGCTGCCCAAATAGCTTGTAAACCAAAAATTATATAAATACTTTTATATTTAAAATATGGCTCGTTATTATTCCTAATAACTTGATAGCGAGAATCTTCTGGCTTACCCCAATTTCTTTTTGATAGATGGGTTGATAACCTAATAGCCCAAATAAAAACCATTGCTGCTATTACTAAATGTCTAGTTGTAGTTACTTCCAGGTTTACTAGACAGGTGATAGTGGTAACTACAAAAAATAAGCTCCACATAGAGTCTACAAGGTTTACATTTTTAGCAATTAGGCTTAGAAGCCATCCTAAAAAAGTAAAAGCTAGTATATTACAAACAACTAAAATGTATAGATTAAGCATTTAATGAAATTTTCTTTGAAATATGTATTAAAAGGGGAGTGATGATTGACCATCCAATCGATATTACTATTATTGTATCTGGAGTCATAAGTGTAACTGCTCCAAGCTTCTCACCTGCTATATATGCTACAGGCCCACCTATAGCCCCAAACAGTATAGATAAATTTAGTCTTTTCTTTAGCCAGTTAAGGCTAGAGTTAAGGGTAATAGAAAAACTCATCCACAGCACTACAATCCATAAAGGAGTCAAAGAATAAGACCATCCAGGGCTTGTATAAGTAACTAGACCAGCTTTTAAAAGGATTCCATCAAATAAGAAACCAATAATACTAGCTATTAATAAAATTTTTAATTCATTTTTTTTATTCTTATTAAGATAAAAATGAAGCGAAATAAGAAGTATCGATAGGGCAAGGGCAGCATGAGTCTCATTCATTGCAGCACCCAATATACAAACAAACCAAATTAACTGAAACAGTACAAAATTTATTATTTTGGAAGTCATTTTTTAAATAGATAGTGAACTACCTTCCATTCATTACCATTTTTATAACCCCATAATTCCGCACAAGACATAAAGAAGATTCTCCAGCGCTGAAACCATTTTTTTGAATTATTTTTCCCATAAATTTTCTCTAGAGTTTTCATAACTTTTTCTTTGTTAGAGTCTATGTTGGCAAGCCATGCATTCGCAGTCTTTTCATATTGCTTCCCAGACCATGACCACTGATCAATAATTTTTAAGTCTTCCTGAAAGAATAATGGTAGATCTTCTGATGGCATCATTCCGCCAGAAAAAAAATATTGGCTCATCCAATCATCCTCATCTTGAACTTCAAATAAATAGGGCTGTGTTTTGTGCACAAATATATGCATGAAGAATAGTCCATCTGGTGTTAGCCAAGAAGCTATTTTTTGAAATAATTTTTTATGGTTTCTCATATGCTCGATCATTTCAACAGAAACAACTCGGTCATATTTATCTTTCGGGTTAAAAGTATTCATGTCTTCTGTAAGTACAGAAATATTTTTTAATTTTCTTTTTTTAGCTTGCTCAAGTATATACAGTCTTTGCGAAGATGAGTTAGAAACTGCAGTAACTTTACTTTTGGGGTATTGCTTTGCCATCCACAGAGTTAACGAGCCCCAACCACAGCCAAGCTCTAAGATATTAAGACCATTAATTAGCTGAGCATGCTGAGCTGTGAGTTTAAGGGATAATAATTCTGCTTCATCAAGATTTCTTGTTTTTTCATTCCAGTAACAAGAACTATATTTTTTGTGTTTACCTAAGCAATAGTTATAAAATTCTTCAGGAATTTCGTAATGTTGTTCATTGGCTAACTCTGGCACTAGTGCAATTGAGGATGAATCCATTTCCTCAATAAATTGAATTTTATTTTGTATATTTTTTTCGGAATTATTTGAAACAAGAGATTGAATTCTTTTTTTTAAGAGGTTTCTAATACCTTGTCTGATTATAAAATCAGGAATGAGTTTTTTCTCAGATAATCTAATCAAAGTGCTAATCATTTATTTAAAATCTTTGTATTAATTGAATAATTTTTGAGCCAACAAATAAGAAAAAGTTGCATCATTAATTTAAAATATTATAATCGTTTTTTGGTTTGCCAATAAAGTTTGATTCATCAGCTTGCTTTCTAATTGTATCTTTTTTAATCTCTATAAATCCATTATTCATCTCATACAGCCTAAAAAAAACATCTAACTCTTTAATTTTACTTAATTCTTGATGGTTTTTTGCTAATTCAAAATCTGTACTAATTTTTTTACCATCCCACGTTTCAGAATTTAAAAAATCAATGTTTGAATACAGGCCATGAGTATATTCTAAGTAATCATTATCAAAACTATGCTTTACCCTTGGTAAGCCTTGCTTTCTTTTATCATCTATCAGTGCGGGAGATAAAATTTCTTCGTAAGCGTCTCTTAAGATTGCCTTGTTTTTACCACCTTTAGTCCTAAATGAATCTGGAAGAGCTAATGCGTATTGAAAAAAGTTATAATCTAAAAAAGGAGACCTTATCTCGACAGAGTTTGCCATTGATGCTTTATCCCATTTATTAAGTAGCCATTGAAGTCCTCCATAATTTGCATCAGCAATAAGAACTCTTTGTCCCACTCCAAACTCATCCAGTTCTTTTTGATCCTCTAAAAAGAATTCCGGAATTATATTTAACTCCTCAGCATCAAAATATTCATTATAGTGCTCATTCATTTCTTTATGTGATCGATAACTTGAAGCTTTAAGGCTTATTTTAGTTTTATTTATTTGCTTAACTAAATTAAGTCGATCAACTTCTTTTTTTAAAAACTCTTGACCATATCCTTTTTCAACTGACATATAAGTATCAGCAATATTATTTTGGTAATCAAAAGCAAAATTAATTAAATTTTGGGAATACCCTGCTAAACATTCATCCGCACCATGTCCATCAATGCTGATCTTTAAACCATGACTTTTTTGATGTTTGTAGATTTGAATCTGATTGAAATAGGGCTCTGGTGATTCTGAAATCGCGAATAGCTTTTTATAATCTTCAGGATTATATTTAACATCTTCTATGATGTGTGGATTTCTTTTATATTTTTTTGATAGTTCTAGTGCGTTATCAAAACATATATTACCGTCTTTAAAGACAAATGGATTCAGGTCTATTTTATAGTCAGAAAAACTTCTATTAAGCTCTGCAAAAATAATTCCAGAATCTAAACCACCGCTGAGTGAAGTAGAAATTTTGACATCTGAGATTAATCTAATTTTAATTGCTTCATTTAAAAGCCCTTTAATATCTTCTTTGGCTTTTTTATAATTTGTATTAACTTTTGGAATGTGGTCTAAACATTTCCACCATCTGTATTTTTTAATATTAAGACTTTCTAAATCTATTTTAAGTATATGTCCAGGGGGTAAGATATTTACATCCTTGTATCTAGTTGTGAATCTTGCACTCAAATCTTTTTCTGAATATAAAGTTTTATTTTGATCTAGCTGAATATCTGAATTTGATACATAGATACCTTTAATTTCTGATGAGAAAATAAATTTATCATCTTTACTGTAATAATATAATGGCTTAACTCCGTATCTATCTCTTGATAAAATGACTTCTCTTTTTTTTGTGTCAAGAATCGCAAGTGACCACATGCCATTAAATTTATGAAAACATGCTTCTCCCCATTGAATAAATGCTTTAAGAATAACTTCCGTATCTGTTTTGGAAAAAAATTTATGACCTAATTTTGTTAACTCGCTTTTAATATCTTTAAAATTATATATTTCGCCATTAAATGTAATCCAATATCTCTCATCACAAGTCATCGGCTGTTTACCCTTGGGAGATAAATCTAAAATTGCTAATCTCACATGACCTAAAACAACATTTTCGAATCCATATGAACCGGAGTCATCTGGGCCACGATGTTTGATACTATGATTCATCCTGTAGATATCTGTCATGCTAGGCTTTTGGTTTTTATGAATTATTCCATTTATTCCACACATAATTTAAAGGTATTGATAATTAATAAATAAGTACCTTAACATTATTATCTTAGTATAGGAACGCATACATTTAGGGCGTTATGGGTGATGATTTAATCAATCTGTTGATACGAAAATCACGACTCTACGAAATAAATTGGCGACCCCAAGGGGAGTCGAACCCCTGTTGCCTGGATGAAAACCAGGTGTCCTAGGCCTCTAGACGATGGGGTCGTACTAGAAGTGCGATATTTTACTATAGATTAATGATATTTTAAAAAAAAGTTAGACAAAAGTTTTGAGAATTGAATTAATATTAATTTTTATATAATGAAATATGGAGATTATGATGGAATATATAGATAAGAAAGCTAATCAAATTTTTTGTAAATTATTTTTTATTGCCCCTTGGCTTTTGAGGCTGGGGCTTGGTATTTCCTTTTTCTTTCATGGTTACGGTAAGTTTCCTCTCCCACCCCAAAAGCTAATTGATTATTTTGGCTTTTCTGAAGCTTTAGCATCTTTTGTTGCAATAGCTGAACTATCAGCAGGAATAATTATAATTTGTGGCGGCTTATTTAGGGACCGTTTGGGTAATTTTTTAACTAGATTTGGGGCATTACTTATAGTAATTATTATGATTGTTGCTTTTACACTTGCTCATAGTGATTGGTTCGTAACTCCTAAATTGTTTATGAGTGAGCAAATATTTTTAATACTTATAGGTTTGTATTTTTTGATCCGGGGTAATGATGAAACTATTAAATAATCTTTATAACTATACTTTAAAGCTAGCTGGCCATGCTAAAGCTAGTTATTATCTTTTTACTTTAAGCATTGCGGAATCATCATTTTTTCCAATTCCACCGGATGTTATGTTAGCCCCTATGTGTTTAGCAAAACCAGCTAACGCTTGGAAATTTGCTTTTATAACGACAATTGGGTCAGTATTGGGTGGTATTTTGGGTTATTTGATTGGTAAATTTTCATTTGAATATGTTGAGCCCGTAATAGAACGATTTGGGTATACAATTGTTTATTTAAATGCAGTTGATTGGTTTAATGATTGGGGTTTTTGGGCGATACTTATTGCAGGGTTTTCACCGATACCCTATAAAGTTTTTACTATTGCTGCTGGAGTTTTAAATATGGCAGCCATACCCTTTATTGTCGGCTCTATTATAGGGCGAGGATCAAGATTTTATCTAGTAGCTTTTTTTGTAAAACTGTTTGGAAGTAGAATCGATTTTATACTTAAAAAGTATATGGATAGAATTGGATGGTCAGTACTTGTTTTAATTATTGTATGTCTGTTAATTTTTATATGATGAAAATAGTTTATAGCCTCAGTTAAATTCAATGAAACAAGCCTAAGGTTTATTAATTACTTTAAATTTTTTTAATGTAGCAATAGACATTTTAATTGATGATAGATATTATTATTAATGTTATTAATTAATTATATGAGACCTCCATGGATATAGAAAACCAAAATCAAATTTTGATTGATATATCAACACTTCTTGATATTGAATTCAAGGAAGTAAAAAAATTTGTTGAGTTAATGATTGATGGGTATAACTTTGAAGATGGGGTAAATGCTTGCTCATTAACAACAAGTGAATGTAAGTTAGTTCTAGATGAGATACAAAAAAGAAAACCTAAAGCTTAAAGCTTATTTATAACTAATTCTCATAAGCTTGCCTTGTTCTCTTTTTATTACGTCAGTAAAAAAACTGCTAACAGCTTTAACTCGTGATAACTGATGTAAATCTTCATGAACCACCATCCAATATTCACGAGTAGCAAATATTTTCTTTGGTAAAATTACATCCAAGTTCCTATCTTCTGCAACTAGAAATCCATGGAGTAGTGCAAGACCAATTCCATCAATTACTGCCTGATACTGTGCTTGTAATGAATTACTCCTGAATATAATATTTACATCTTGCAGTAAATCCTGCATATATTTTAATTGTGGAAATTCAATAAGGTCATCAATATAGCTAATAAAAGGATGGCTAGCTAAGTCTTTAAGTGATTTTATTTCATTACTATTATTTAAATATTTTTGACTCGCATACAAAGCTAATCTGTATTCACCAAGCTTCCATGCTACCAATCTACCTGTTGTTGGTCTCGCTAATGTAATAGCAATGTCAGCCTCGCGTTTTGATAAGCTTCTTGATCTCGTATCAGCTAACAATTCTAGCTCAATCGCAGGGTGCTGCTCTTTGAATGCTTTAATATGTTTTGAAATAATTCCAATACCAAGCCCTTCTGGAACAGCCATTCTTACTGTTCCGGTTAATACAGTATCGGTACCTGAAATAGATTGATAAATAGAATTAATTTTAGTCTCAATATCTTCTGCATAAGGGAGCAACTTGTGACCCTCGTCAGTAAGTGAGTATCCTTTTGGCGATCTGTTGAATAAATGTACTTCAAGCTCTTTTTCTAATCGATTAATGTGTCTGCTAACCGTCGTGGGTTCGATGCTAAGTCTTTTTCCAGCATTAGTAAGCTTACCTTGTCTACCGAGCTCAAGAAAAGAACGTAAATTATCCCAATCAAACATATTTATTTCTTCCAATAATTTTATACAAATAAAAAGTAATAGAATGCATTAATGCATTATGAAAACTAATATATTGCTATTGTACTGCATAAATAAAAAGAATAATATCTTAGTCAAATAGTTAATTTAAAAGTATGAGGTGCAGAATGGTTGAATCTAAAAAAATAATGTCAGTAGGGCATTTGATAGATGGATATATCCAGAATCGTAGTGGTCCAAAGTTAGATGTGTTTAACCCAGCAAGTGGAAGTGTCAGTAAACAAATACAAGTAGCAACAAAAGAAACTGTAGAGGAGGCAATTACCTCGGCTGAAGCTGCATTCCCAGATTGGAGGAATACTTCACCAATTAAACGAGCTCGTATAATGTTTCGCTTCAAAGAATTACTGGACAAAAATGCAGACAAGATCTGTCAGCTTATAGGTGAGGAACACGGTAAGATTTCTCATGATGCTATGGGTGAATTGCAAAGAGGAATTGAGAATGTTGAGTACGCATGCTCTGCGCCTGAAATATTAAAAGGTGAGCACAGTAAAAATGTTGGACCTGCAATAGATTGCTGGAGTGAATTACAACCATTGGGAGTAGTTGCTGGTATTACACCGTTTAATTTTCCAGCAATGATTCCTTTGTGGATGTACCCATTAGCGATTGTTTGTGGAAATTGCTTTGTACTAAAACCTTCGGAGCGAGATCCTAGTTCCACTCTATATATTGCTGAATTACTTCATGAAGCAGGCCTTCCAAAAGGTGTTTTAAGTGTCGTAAATGGCAATAAAGAAACTGTACTTAGTATATTGAATGATAAGCGTATACAAGCAGTCAGCTTTGTTGGGTCTACATCTGTTGCCGAATATATATATAGCACTGCGACTGCAAATGGCAAACGTTGCCAAGCGTTGGGCGGAGCTAAGAATCATGCTGTTATCATGCCAGATGCAGATATCGATAACGCTGTTTCTCAACTGATGGGAGCTGCATTCGGGTCAAGCGGCGAACGTTGTATGGCTCTCTCAGTTGCAGTTGTTGTTGGAGACGCGGTGGGAGATAAATTAATTCATAAAATACAACAAGCAATGAAGAATCTTAAAGTAGGTGAGTACATTGAAAGTACTAATGACTTTGGTCCACTTATTACGAAAGAGCACCAAAACAAAGTTACTTCTTATATAGATAGTGCTGAAAGCCAAGGCGCGACTATTGTTGAAGACGGTAGAAATATAATTGTTAAAGGATGTGAGGGTGGTTTTTTTGTTGGGGGAACTTTGATCGACAATGTCACCTCAGATATGCTTTCTTACAAAGATGAGATTTTTGGCCCTGTATTACAGGTTGTTCGGGTTAAGAATATGCAGGAAGCTATGGAGCTTATTGACAACCATGAATATGGAAATGGGACTTGTATATTTACGCGTGATGGAGAAGCAGCTCGTTATTTTTCTGACAACATAAAAGTTGGTATGGTAGGAATTAATATTCCTGTTCCTGTGCCAGTTGCATACCATAGTTTTGGTGGATGGAAGCGCTCTTTGTTTGGCGATCTATTTGCTTATGGGCCAGATGGCGTTAAGTTTTATACCCGCCGCAAAACCATAACTCAGAGATGGCCTTCTAATGGCGTTAGGGAGGGAAAACAATTTTCTATGACAAGTTATGGATCAACTGATTTAAAAAAGTAGTGGGTTTAACTAGTTTTATCAACAGTTTATTAATATTTATAAAAGGGATATGAATTATGAAAAAATTAACACTAAGTAAGATTATTATTAGTCTTCTTATTATTACACTATCAACTATTTCAAATGCTGCACCAGAATTAAGTAAATTATGGGAAACAAAGGCAGACTTTAAGTTACCAGAATCTGTTATCTATGATAAAGAAAATGATATTTTATATGTTTCAAATATGCAAGATGATCCTTTTAAAAAAGATAAAAATGGATTTATTTCAAAAGTAGATCTAGACGGAAATATTCTGAAACTAAAATGGGTTAAAGGTTTAAATGCGCCAAAAGGACTTGCTATTTCAAAAGGCAAACTGTATGTGGGCGATGTAGATCAACTCGTTGAAATAGATATAAAGAAAGGTAAGATTAGTAATAGATATGATGCAGTTGGGGCAGCTTTACTAAATGATGTAGCAGCTGATAGCAAGGGTAATATTTATGTTTCTGATACATTTACAGATACTATTTACAGATTAAATACTTTTGGGCAACTAACAAAATGGCTTTATAGCCCTAAACTACAGGCACCAAATGGCTTGCATTACGAAAAAGGACAGTTAATAGTTGGTAGTTGGGGTCATCCGACTGACGGTTGGGCAGCTGCAGAAGTAGGCCATCTTAAAACAATCTCATTAAAAACTAAAAAAATTAAGTCCTTAGGTAATGGCAAAGCTGTTGGCAATCTAGATGGAGTTGAATCTGATGGCAAAGGAGCTTACTATGTGGCAGATTGGGTTGGTGGTAAATTATTTCTTATCCAACCAAACGGCCGTTTTAAAGTAGTTTTAGATTTATCTCAAGGTGTTGCAGATCATGAAGTTATTCATGAAAAAAATATAATCATCATCCCTATGATGCTTGAAGGTAAACTAGTTACTTATAAGATTAAATAAAATATAGAAAAAAAACTCATGCTGTGAATATATTATCAGCATGAGTTTTTTTAAAAGAAAGATATTATGAAAATATTTCAAGTACTAGCTCGCCCATTTGTCTCATTTGTTGAACGTTATTATCCTGATGCTTTTATATTCGTAATTATACTTTCGGTTATAACGTTTTTATCGGCATTATTCTTAACAGATTCCTCTGTAACTTCAACATTAGTAGCTTGGGGTGATGGATTGCCAATGCTGTTTAAATTTACAGCACAAATAACTATCATTATGGTTGGAGCACACGCTTTAGCTCACACAGAATCAGTACAAAAATTTCTAACCAAGATAGGCCAACTTCCGAATTCGTCTAGTCAAGCTTATGCTCTCGTTGCATTTACTGCCGGTATTGCAAGCTTGCTTGCTTGGTCATTCGGTCTCATCATAGGTGCCATTGTTGCAAGAAGTGTTGCTAGTGAGTGCTACAAAAAACCTTTTAAAATACATTATCCATTATTAGTTGCATCAGCCTATTCAGGCTTTGTTATTTGGCACATGGGTTATTCTTCTTCGGCAGCACTCTTTGTTGCTACGCCAGGTCATCTCTTAGAAGATAAAATAGGTGTGATTCCAGTAACTGAGACAATTCTTTCTTCAGCAAATATTTTGCTAGCATTAATGGCGTTAGCAATAATTACAATTATTTGCCCCCTTATGAAACCCAAAGATAAAGATGTAATTCAATTTAAACCTATCCCAACAGAGAAAAATGATAGAAATTTTATATTGGAAAAGTCTAAAATGACAGTAATTGAGAAATTTGAAAATCATAGGTCTTTAAATATTTTTCTTGGTTTTGCAATAATTACTTATATTTTTGTTACTTACTCACAAAAAGGATTTTCTCTTAACTTAGATATTGTAAGTTGGACATTTTTAGCCTCTGGCTTACTATTAGCGAGCTCACCAATGCATTTCATAAAATTAGTTAATAATGCAGCAAGTACAGTTGGGCCCATAATTCTTCAATATCCTTTTTATTCTGGAATTATGGGGATGATGGCAACAACAGGTTTAATGAAAGTTCTTACAGATTGGATTGTTTCAATAGCATCTCCTGAAACACTTGGCTTTTTTGCATTTCTATCTGGTGGTCTGGTTAACATGTTTATACCTTCGGGTGGAGGGCAATGGGCAGTTCAAGGTCCAATTATGATTGAAGCTGCTCAATCATTAGGTGTTAATCCTGCTATTGTTGTTCTCGGAGTTGCATATGGAGATCAATGGTCTAATATGATTCAACCCTTTTGGACCATACCAATACTTGCTATAGCTGGATTACATATGCGTCAGATATTGGGTTATACGTTTGTGATATTTATAATGACAGGCTTCCTTTATGGTTCAGGTATGCTTTATATGGGTACAGGTAACATATAACAAATATAAATGAATTATTTATATTAAATATAGTCTGTATAATTTAAATTCTATGGATAAGTTTTAATGAAAACTGATAAAGAAAAAGAAGAATGTCCTGCTCACAAATGTAAACCTTTCATGGTTTTAAGTTATGTAGGGGCCCTTTTTTTAATTTTAGGTATCTCTTCATTTATTAAGTACCTCCTTAATTAATTTAAAAAGACTCTTTGAACCCAAATGAGAAATCTATTCCTACTTTTATTTTTACTACCTAACCTTTCATCAGCAGAGGTGCTTCATGTTGATCTAATCTGTGAAGGAGAGTCTACTTTGTATTGTGAAGACTCAAAAAAATGTGGGAGTGAACCTGCTGTCGAGATAATTAAAATTGCTGGCAATACTCTGGTTCATAAAATTCATGGCAATCAATTTTTAGAAGTTGATAAAAATTCGGTTAGCTTTAAGGAGATGGATACTGATGGGTCAATTGGTTTTTCTCTCAACATAAACAGGCAAACAGGAAAAATTGAGATAATAAGAGGGTGGTCTAAACCTTATCATTTTATTGGATTGTGTGAGCAGCCCCAAATTAAAAATCCATACGATCCTACATAATAAATTATAGAAGGTAATGGTAAATTAATGATTTCAGTCTTTTATGACGATAAATGTAGTTTATGCTCTAGAGAGATTAATTTTTACAAAAAAATTGCTCCGAAAGCTCCCTTGATATGGTTAGGGATATCTACTTCCTCGATAGAGTTAAACAATGCAAAGGTAAAGCGTATAGATGCATTAATGTTTCTTCATGCAAGAGATAACGATGGCATGTTTCACATAGGAGTAGATGCTTTCATATTGATATGGCGTAATCTTCCATACTTTAAGTATATAAATTATTTTATTTCGCTACCAGGAATTTATCAACTTGCTAATCTCATTTATGCAAAATTTGCTAAGTATCGCTTCAAAAAACTTGAACATTGCCAAATAGAATTTCGAAAAATAAAATAATTTTAAGATACTTATGAAAGCTATATATTGGTTTAGAAACGATCTAAGGTTGAATGATAATTTTTCGTTAAATTTAGCACTCAAAAAGTCTGATGAAATTTTATTTGTTTATATTCATGATATTGCTAACGATAATAATTCTTCTTGGGGATTCAAGAAGATGGGAGAACATCGAAAATTATTTTTATCACAAGGCTTAAAAGAACTAAACCAAAGTTTAGAAAAATACGCTCATTCATTAAATATATACATTGATGATTCAGTAAATATCCTAAAAAAATTAGTTATTAAGCATAAAATTGATACTATTTTTTGTGAATCAATTGAAGCTTTTGATGAGAAGAAACAAATAGAGTCACTGAGAAATATAGAAATTAATGTTATTACTTATTTTCAGTCATCATTATTTAAAAAAAATCAGTTACCATTTGATTTAGAAGGTTTGCCTAATGTATTCACTGATTTTAGAAAAGCTCTTGAACATTTGGATATTAAGCCAGATATACCTGTAAGTCTTCCGAAAAAAATATTTAATATGGCTTCAATTAAGGATAGTAAGTTCTTTGAGCTAGATACTAAACTTAATGAATATAGTAAGAGTTCATTTCCAATTACGGATAAAAATTTTAGGGGCGGGGAAAAATCAGGTGCTTTGTTTTTAAAAAAATATTTTCAAAGCAAAAAGGTAGAGAGCTATAAACAGACAAGGAATGAATTGACAGGGATAGACTTTTCAACCAAGTTTTCACCATGGCTTTCACTCGGGTACATATCAGCAAGACAAGTATTTTTCTCGTTGAATGAGTATGAAAATAAGCATATAAAAAATGAAAGTACTTATTGGGTTTTTTTTGAGTTACTTTGGAGGGATTATTTTAGGTTTATCATGACTAAGTATGGAGAAAAATTATTTTATAAAAGAGGCTTAAATCGATCAAAACAAAATATAAAATATGATCATAGTAACTTTGAATTATGGACAACAGGAAAAACTAAAAATAAATTTATTAATGCAGGTATGAATGAACTAAGACTAACAGGGTTTTTGTCAAACAGAATGAGACAGATAGTTGCAAGCTATCTCATTAATGAATTGGGTTGTGATTGGAGGGCTGGTGCTGCATGGTTCGAATCAAAACTTATTGATTATGATGTTTACAGTAATCAAGGAAATTGGGCATATATGGCTGGATGCGGAACAGATCCTCGTGGAGGAAGATTCTTTAATATTGAAAAACAACAAAAAACATACGATAAAAATTCTATTTATCAAATGTTGTGGGATTTATAATGAAAAAACTACATGTAATATTAGGTAATCAATTATTTCCAATTAATGAAATAAATAAAAAAGAATCATCAATGGTATTTATGGCAGAAGATTATGATCTATGCTCTGAACATAAAAACCATAAACTAAAAATTTTAAATTTTCTTGTTTCAATGAGAGAGTATCGTGATCAACTTGATAAACATGGTTATAAAGTTTTTTATTCACAAATTGACGAACCTGATTTTGATAAGCCTTATGAATCAAAGTTATTAAATATTTTAAATAAAGAAAAGATTGATGAGGTTTTATTCTACGAAATAGAAGACTATTTGTTTGAAAAAAAGATCATAAATTTTTTAAATAAAAATTCTATTAAATTTTCAATAATACCTTCACCAATGTTTTTATGCTCAAGGAATAAATTTTTAGAATTTTCAAAAATAAATAAAAGTCTTAGAATGGTTAGTTTTTATCAAATGATGAGAAAAGATTTAAAGATATTAGTTGATGAAAAAGATAAGCCAATTGGAGGGAAATGGTCATTTGATCTTGATAATAGAAAGAAACTCCCTAAAGATATTGAGCTTCCACCAAAACCAACAAACAAATCTTCTATATATTTTGATGAGTTAGATAAGATAATTAATTCAAAATTCAAAGACCATCCAGGTACTACTAAAAATCATTGGGTACCATTCAATAGAGTGCAGGCAATGGAAATGCTTGAAGATTTTTTAAAAAATAAACTTGAAAATTTTGGTAAGTACGAAGATGCTATAGATTCAAATAATAATTTTTTATTTCATAGTGCGCTAAGTCCAATTATAAATATGGGCTTAATTACACCGATGGAAGTAATAGAAAAAACACTTATTTATCACGAAAAGAAACCATTCCCACTAAATTCTCTTGAAGGCTTTATAAGGCAAATTATTGGATGGAGAGAGTTTATTAGGGGAATATATCATTTAGAAGGCCAGAATGAATCTGTTAGTAATTTTTGGAACCATGATAGATATTTAACAAAAGAATGGTATGACGGTACAACAGGGATTGTCCCCTTAGACGATGCAATTAAAGATTGCGTTAACTATGGATACACCCATCACATTCCAAGGCTAATGATTATTTCAAATATAATGAATTTATCTAGAATTCATCCAAGTGAAATTTATAAATGGTTTATGGAGATGTTTGTAGATTCTGCAGACTGGGTAATGACACCTAATGTATTCGGAATGGGTACATTCGCTGATGGCGGTTTATTTGCCACCAAACCTTACTCTTGTGGATCCAATTATATTTTAAAAATGAGTAATTATAAAAAGGGTGAATGGTGCGAAACATTAGATGGTCTGTACTGGAGTTTTATATCTGATAATGAATCATTTTTTAAAAAAAATCCTAGACTATCAATTATAAGTAACTCACTTAAAAGAATGAAGCCTGAAAGAAAAGAAATTATTTTCAACAAAGCTAATAATTTTATTAAAGAAAAGACAAAAAATTAACTAAATTTTATGAAAACTTGCCCAAAATGCAAATCCAATATGATTGTAGATGTAATTTATGATGTCGTTTCTCGGCCCGATACCCCTGTTGATAGATGTAAATCTTGCGGGTATAAGTTTGGTGGTCTTGATAAGTATTTGAATGACGAATTTATTAATGATGATTTATAATTATTAACTAGTAGAATTGCTTATACCTAACCCTTCAAAAAAAAAGGAATAATTAAAGCAAAAAGAAGTCCAATTAGAAATATTCCTACTGATGCAAAGTATATAACCATCGATACTTTTCTGGCCTGCCTGCATGCATATGCTTGTTTTTTATCTGCAGGACATGGGATGAATCTAGAACGGTACTGCATTATCCCAGAAATAATAAGCATTATAAATGCACCAATAAATATTGGAATTTTATATACAGAAAGAATTA
>MDSY01018810.1_pt1 | contig 33963 bp, 30 predicted proteins | sample 811131 | NCBI WGS metagenome assembly MDSY01 (sample SAMN05326643, study PRJNA326480) | marine metagenome | isolation source: seawater | place: Atlantic Ocean: South West | collected 2010 | reverse complement strand
TTTTTGTTATTTTTATATTTTTTGAAATTATAAAATGATTTTTTGAAATCATTTCTACATTTTTATTATTAGAAAAATCATCAAAATTTTTTTCTAAAAGGAAATTTTGATCTTTATTCATTGAGCTATTTTGACTAAGTAAAAAAAATCTACTTTCATTTTTAAAGTCTTTTAAAGAAATTTTACTACACTCATTGGCCCACCTAATCTGCATACTTCCAGCTAAATAAAATTTAGTTTGCTTTAGATTTTTACAATCAGAAGTTGTCATATGAATTGGGAATTTAGAAATAGTATCCTCAAAAATTAAATTATTTTTTTCAAGTGATAACTTATAATTATCAAAATTTACTGAGTTGATTCTTTTTTCTATTAATTTTGATCTTTTGTATAGAAATTGATCATCATAAATAAAGGTTGAAATACCTTTCCATAGGCCTCTGTCAGATTTAGAGTTTTCTGAATAAATTAGTGTATTTATCCTATCTATTTCTTTTTTATTTGTATTCAAAAAATTTTTTAAGAACATTAAATTTGAATATTTTTTTAAATAAAAAATGTATTTTTCTATAAATTCATAGTTTAGTTCACCATTTTGTAGTTTGAAAAATTTGAGATACCAATCACGCTCCTCGCATAAGTAACTACAGTTTATTTTATTCTCTTGTAAAAAATCTGATAAAATAAAATCTTTAAAATTAGTATCACTAAAATGTCCATCAAATCCTATTGGTTCAAATTTTGCTTGCACAGGGTTAAAATATAATTTTACACTTTTTGATATTGATCCATGATGGGCTCCCGTTATATCAATCACAGCAAAAAAGCTTGCCCATTTATCTAAATCAAAATGATCCCCGATGTTTATATCTTTTTCATTGTCTTTTTGGTTGTTTAATATTGAAAATGCTGATTTAATTAAATTTGGTTGTTCTTCAAGCCAAAATTCATTTGAATACAAATCGTAATGTACATTTGGGTAACTAGTGCTAATTTTTTCATCTATTCCAAAAATTGGTCCATTTCTTTTTTGTTGTCTTTCTAATAATTCTTTAGAAAAACTTTCTTCTACGGCATATAAACCTCTATTTTCATCATTAATATAAAGGTTTACAAAAAAGTATTTTAGATTTAAGTGGCCCGTCTCCTCTAGAAATTTATGAAATAAATACTCATAAGTATAATTTCTAGCTATTGGTTTTTGAATTGAAAACTCTTCCAATCCCCAAATTCTATCATTTTTTCTCATATCAATTTTATAAGATGTTGTATTTCTGTCTTGCCAATGAATTGCTCTATCTCCTTTAATCCTAATTTTTCCTTTTAACTTTTTATTCTCGTGTTTAATCAAAATGTTCTGCATCAAAAATTCAGGTGCATATAGGTTATTTTTTATTTTGATTTGCCTTTGTTTTTCAAGTTGAAGAATAGTTTTTTGATTTACTACTAATTCTATCTTTTCTATTTCTGGTTTTATAATTAGTGTTTTTGTTTTAATTATTAATATATCTAAATATTTATCTAATTTAGAAAAATCAACACCTAGGTATTTAGTAAGAATTACTTCATTAACTTTGTAAAAAAAATTTGAGCCAAATCTCTGACTCATACCACTCGAAAAATAGTATAATAAAAAAGTTAATATTGTTATAAAAAAAATAACTCCCAAAATTTTAAAAAATAAATTAAAAAAAAGTTTAGTAATTATAATGTATTTTTTTGTTAAATTTTTATTTTTTATTAACAAGGTTTACCTCATTATTCATATATTCCAGTTCTTGAGTAAACATGAATAGAAATGTTTTCTTGTTTTTTTTTGAGATTTTCAGTAATCTTTATAAAACTATTTATATTATTTTTTTTAACATCAAACCAAAAAATATATTGCGAAACTTCTTTTTCAATTCGAAAAGATTTTAACTTTAAATATAATGTTTTAGTTTTTAACACTGCAATAATTTCTTCAATACCTTTATTTTTATCTGAAATTTCAATTTGCAAAACATTTACAGAGCTGTCACTTAAGTTTTTTTCATTTTTTTTATTATCAAAATATTTTTTAATAAATAATATTAAAATTATTAAAAAAGTGCAGATCATCGAAACTAAAAACTGATTTGCTCCATTTGCAAGCCCAATAGCAATTATAAGAAACAAATAAACTAACTCTTCAGGTTCTTTTATTGCAGCTCTAAATCTAACAATTGAAAGTGCACCTACTAACCCAAGTGATAAAGCCAAAGAAAATTTTATAACTGTAATTACTAATGTTGTAACAATAGCTAAAGGAATAAATGTATCTGAAAAGTACTCTCTATCATTAAGTGTTCTGGAAATTTTAATATATGTAAGTTTTACTATGAAAGCTAAAAATGCAGAAACAAGAATTGCAAAAATGAAATTAGAATAGCTTATATCTGGTGCTGAGTTTAATATAAAGTTCTCTAGACTTTTTAATTCGCTGTTAAATAAACTTTTATCCATAATACATATCTGAATTTATTAATAATATAATAATTAGTTAAAGCAATACCAATATACAAAATTATATAAAAGTCTTTAATGATTTAATCTTAGTTATAGGAACTAATGAAGAAACTTCTTGTATTCAACATCTATTAGGGAACTTAAAATTTTATTATTAAGAAGATTCTAATTATATCTAATAGAGATCTTCTTGCAGCTGGTTAGAAATTTAAAGAAATGAAAGTAATTAAACAAAAATTTGTCATGTAAACACTATAATTGAAACAATTGTTGAGGTAAAAAAATAGTCTTTTGTATATTTAACACAAATGGCTTGTTTATTTCTTTTTAACTTTATCAAATAATGCTGTTAACAGAAATCATTTAAACTAATCTAATTTTTTTTAAAGAAAAATATAATAATAAATAAACTAAAATATTTAAAATAATAATTATTATTAAGTTTTGTGTTAATGAGTAGTACTTATACGACAGTAAAAATATAATACAATTAAAAAAATTAATCATTATTCCTGTAAATGTATTTAAATATTTTTTATTTATAAAATCTATATCTTTAAATTTAGTATAGATTATTTGATGCAAGTGCTCTTGATCAGCTTGCTCTATATTTTTTTTCAAAGAAAACCTTCTTATAATTGAAAATAAATTTTCAAAAGCTGGGTACCATAAAAGTAAACAAATAAAATAAGGAGAAATAGAGTCGTTATTTGAAAAAAAATCTAATAAAAAATAAGCAATTAAGAAAGATATCAAATAAGAACCAGCATCACCTAAATAAATTTTGTTAAAAAAATTAAGCAAAAATACAATACTTAAAAAGATAATCAAATAGTAGACATTAGGATTAATATTAAGATTAAATTGTGTTGAGACAATCACAATTGCTGTCAGAACCAAAATATAATATCCTATAACTAGAGTATTTAATCCATCTAAAAAATTACTTCCATTGATTAATATAAGTATGCAGAGGATAGTAAAAAATATAGAAATAAATTCTATTTCTAAATAATTATTAAAAAAATCAACTCTTAAATCACTAATAGCTAAATTTTTATTTAATAATAAAAAAATTAATATTATAAAAAATTGAGATATAATTCTGAATTTAGGAGACTTAAATTTATTGATGTCAGAAAGAATTCCAATAATTAAAATTAAAAAACTAAATATTTTTATTATATAAAGTTGATTATCGAAAAAAAACAGGCAGTTGATGAAAACGATAATTCCTCCACACAATATAACTTTATTTGAAGATTTTTTTTGTGTTAGTTGTTTATGCTTAGATGTGCTTATTTGATCTAATAAAAAATTTTTCTTATAAAAAAAATAATATAAAAAAAATGATATAAATGTAGAAAATATTATTGGTAACAAAAAATTATGAATTGAAATCATAAGTAACGTTTTCTAAAGAAATTTAATGACATTAAGAATATATAATAAATAGATTTAATAAAATTAAAGTTTAAATAGGTATTATATACATAAAAAGCATCATGAACTCTTTGAAACACTGAACTTGAAAGTGAATTATCTAATTTTCTCCACAATACTAATTTTTGATCAAGGCCAATCATTTTAACATTTTTTTTTGATAATTTTAGCCATAAAATGTAATCTTCTTTAGTTTTAATTTTTGTAAATTTTATTTTTTTTAATAGTCTTGTTTTTAACATTACTGTCGACAATCCAATATCACAGGATTTGATGAGGTCTTTATAATCAATATTTTTTTTTGCTTTTATGAATTTAATTATAGTATTTTTTTTATTTATAATTGAGTAAGAGGTAAAACAAAATTCAATTTTATTATCAAGCATAAATAATAACTGATTCTTTAGCTTATCTTTTTTCCAAATATCATCACCATCAATGAAAGAAATATATTTACCTTTTGCTTTTAAAATTCCCAAATTTCTTGATAGTCCTGCACCTATATTATTATTATTTATTATAATTTTTTTTCTTTTAATATTTTTTACAATTTTTTTTATATAGTTTAAATCTGATTTATCAGGATCATCATATATCAAAATTAATTCAAAATTTTTATAAGACTGTTTAATTATTGAGTTAATAGTTTGACCTATATATTTTTTTTTTTTATAATATGGAATGATTATAGAGATGAAAGGTTTCATTCTTATAATTAATTAAATCCTTTTAAAATTTTATCTAGTTTTAAATAATGAATAAATAATGAAAATTTTTTGGTAAGTATTAAATTATTTAAAATTAATTTTTTTTTCAAATCTTTATTATTTATAATACTATTAAATCTATCAAAATTTTTTACAAAATCATTAAGATCATTTGATTTAAACAGTATGCCATTTATATTATCTTTAATAATTTCTTTGGGTCCTTCCAGGCAATCACTGGAAAAAACTGCTGTTCTGCAGAATGCTGCCTCTACTATGACAAAACCAGGATCTTCCCACAAAGATGATAATATAAAAGCTTCTGCACCTTTCATTAATGGGAAGATGTTTTCTATATGCCCAATTAAAAAAATATTTTTTTTTAATTTATTTTTTTCAATATAGTCCTCTATTTTTTTTTTATCTTCTCCGTCTCCTGCGATTAATAATTTAAAACTTGGATGCTTATTAATTATAATTTTAAATACCTTACATAAAAAGAGAAAATTTTTTTGTTTTGTTAGTCTTCCAGCTGCTAAAAAATAATTTGAATGTTGAGTAGCTTTAGCCAAATTTTTTTTATAGTTAATATTCCTTATTTCAATAATTGGGTCATATAATAATCTTATTTTGTTCTCACTAACAATATTCAAACTTCTCATGTATTCCAATGTAGCTTTTGTAGGACATGTTATTAGATAAAATTTTTTTAATGCGATTCTCCATAATAGTTTTCTGAAAAAACCTAATTTGGGTAGACCAGAAATTCTTAATATAAATCTAGTGTTAAATTTAAATAGTAATAATAAAAACATTGGTAGAGATGTAATGAGCTGTACTATTAAATAGTCTGGTTTTTCATCTAAAATAATTTTTTTAAGTGGAAAAAAAGATAAAATAAAAATTATTAAAAAAGAAAACCTACTTCTAATCTTTCCTTTATAAGGTAAAAGTTTATAAATTTTAGAAAAAAAATTTTTTTTAAGATTTATTTTTTTTTTTTCAATTTCTTTCTTAAAAAAATTAAACTCTCCAAAAAAATTTATAATTGAACATTCATAATTGTCAGAATATCTTTCTAATGCATAAGCTGAATTTATGACAGCTTTTGGAGTGGCTATAGGAACAAGAAAGGGTGACCAATAAAATATCTTTTGTTTTGTGATCTTCAATTTTTGTAATTTATATTTATTTTATTAATTTAAATTATATTTATAGTATAGTTTCCAAAAAATTATTAATAAATTTATGAACGAATACGAAGAAAAAATTGAAAAAAATCTTTTTAGTTTAATTAAACATTTGGATAAGCCAAAAATTTTAGAATTAGGTGTTCAAAATGGAGTTTCAACAAATAAATTTTTAGAGATCTGCAATAAAAATGATGGTTATCTCTATTCGGTAGATGTGGATGACTGTTCTAATGTTGCTCATGATAAAAGGTGGAAGTTTATAAAATCTAGAGATGATAATTTTGATTATATAAAATCTATTATACCTAAAAAATTAGATATTATTTTTATAGACACACTCCATGAGGCAGCTCATGTAAATAAAATTATTTACAATTATTACGATCAACTGGAAAATGGTGGCTACATTTTTATTGATGATATATCTCATTTGCCTTACATAAATGGGAAAAAAAAATCTAGTTTTTATTGTGAAATAAATAATAAGGAAACTTTTGAAAATATTTTAGAAATTTACTTTAATAACCAAGATAATTTTGATTTAAATTTCTCATTTAGATCGTCAGGTTTGGCTATTATAAAAAAGAAAAATAATGCTGTGCTAACAATTAATACAAAATTAAAATCTAGACAAACAAGTTTAAAATATTTTATTAGAAAAATATGGCTATCTCTAACAAAAAGTTATTAGTTTTTATTCCATCTATCGAGGATGGTGGGGTAGAAAAAAATTTATTTATTATACTCAATTATTTGAAACTAAAAATTGAAAATATTCACCTTTTAACATTTGATGATTCAAAGAAAAACTATTTTAATAATAAAATAAAAATAATTAATCCGATTTTTAATTTTTCTTTTTTAAAAGGAAGATACCCAAAGTACTTTTTATGCTTACTTCTCTTAATTAAAACTTTAATTTTTGACAGGAATTATTTAATCTTATCTTTTCAGGCAAATATATATGCGTTAATAATATCAAAAATTTTTAACCTAAAAATAATCTCAAGGTCTAATTCTTCTTCTGCTGGGTGGAGTAGTAATAAAATTAAGCAATCAATTTTCTCATATTTTTTCAAAAAAGCTGATAAAATTATAGTAAATAGTAAAGATTTTAAAAAAGAAATGGATAAAAAGTACTCAATTGATACTCACTGCATATTAAACCCTTTTATTTTTAACAAAATTAAAAAAGAATCCAAGGTTAAAACAGGTAAAATATTTTCTAAAAATACTCTTAAATTAATTTCTGTAGGTCGATTAACATTGCAAAAGGATTTTATAACCTTATTTAAAGCAATCAATATAATAAAAAAAAGAAAGGTTGAATTAATTGTTATTGGTAAGGGATCTGAAAAAGAAAAATTAGAAAATTTTATTATAAATAATAACCTTACAAATAGAATAAAATTAATTGGGTATAAAAAAAATCCATTTAAATATATTAATCAAGCAGAAATTTTTATACTTACATCTATTTTTGAGGGGTCCCCAAATGTTTTAATTGAAGCGCAATATCTAAAAAAATATGTTATATCCACTAATTGTCCGACCGGACCAAGAGAAATCTTGAGTAATGGAAAATATGGATCTCTAGTAAAAATAGGAGATTTTAAATCGATTGCAAAAATATTACAAAACTATAACTATAGTTCATCTATAAAAAAAAAGATAAATTCTAGTTTTTTAAGTACAAAAGAATATGATCATAAGACAAATTGTAAAGAATATTTTAATTTAATTCAAAAATATATTTAAGATAATGAAAAAAAAATTTTTAGTTTGTGGTGCTGGTGGTTTTATAGGAGGCCATCTAGTTAAAGATTTAATAAAATCTGGAAATGAAGTAGTTTGTGCAGACATTAAGCCTCTAGAATTGTGGTTTCAATTTTTTGAAGAAGGCAAAAATTACAGCCTAGACCTTAATGAGTATGAAAATTGCCTCAAAGTTACAGAGGGTGTGGACTATATTTATAATATGGCATGCAATATGGGTGGTATGGGGTTTATTGAAAATAATAAAGCTGATTGTATGTTGTCAGTATTAATAAATACCAATTTATTAAGAGCATGCTTAGTTAATAAAAATAACAAATATTTTTTCTCGTCTAGTGCATGTGTTTATAATGGCACTAAGCAAGAAAAAACCTTTGTGCCTGGATTGAAAGAAACAGATGCCTACCCTGCAGATCCAGAAGATGGATATGGTTGGGAAAAATTATTCAGCGAGAGAATGTGCAGACATTTTACTGAAGATTTTGGGCTACCAACAAGGGTTATAAGATACCATAATGTTTATGGTCCATTAGGCACTTATGACGGAGGAAGAGAGAAAGCACCAGCGGCCCTCTCAAGAAAAATTGCTTTAGCTAAAATGAACAATCAAAATGAGATTGAGGTTTGGGGTGATGGAAATCAAACAAGAAGCTTTATGTTTATTGATGATTGCTTAGAGGGTACCAAAAAAATTTTTAACTCTAATTTAAAAGATGTCTATAATTTGGGAAGTGATGAACAGGTTTCAATTAATCAAATGATAGATATGATTGAAGAGATTGCAGATTATAAAGTTGATAGAAAATATTTACTAGATAAACCCAAAGGTGTCAGAGGTAGATCAAGTGATAATACAAAAATTAACTTGGATTTAAAGTGGGCTCCATCAATAAGCTTAAAAGATGGGCTTAAAAAAACTTACAAGTGGATTGAAGAGCAGCTTAAAAATGGAGAAAATACCTCTAAATTTACAAAATCATATTAGTTATTTAATTTCTTTAATTTTATTTCTAAAGCCCCCAAGAAATGGAGGTAAATTTTTTCTCAAATACCAGCTAAATTGAGAAACAAAAATATTTCCCTTCATTCCATTTTCAATAACTGCCTTTGGTATTTTGTACTTTGAAAAAAAAATTGCTGCACTAGGGATATTGCTTGACGCAAAAAGTAAAAAATTTGTTTTTGATAAAACCAGCATATCAACCAAATTACCTCTTCCAATTTTATATCTATGGTATTTTTCCTTACTATCAAAAAGATCTTTTTTGTCTGTAGTTCTTATGGAGTGAGAATTAAACAAAACATTATTATATTTTTTTTTATAAAAATTTAAATAATCATTATCTTCTGTGCATAAATAGATTTTTTTAAAGTTATACTTTTTAATTAACAAATTTGTTGCATATATCATTTGTTTTTCAGTTGGAGTATACGGTTGATATGCACTTTTTTTCTGATCAGACCCCCTAAAACAAATACCTAATATTTTTTCTTTTTTAAATTTTTTATATATATTTTCAGCTTCAGCAATTATATCATCATTAATCTTGATATATTTTTTAAGTATCTTCTTATGCCTATGATCTAAAAACTGAAAACCATTAAAATATTTAAATTCTGAAGAAAAATTTAAGTTTGAAAAACCTTTCTGAGATGTTCGATTATCACAAATAATAACATTTTTACTTTTATAAACTTCTTCTAAAGTATATTTTGATACAGGTTTAAAATAATAATTCCAAGAGTTAAATGTTCCTAATATTTTATCCTTACAATTATAAAAAGTTTGAAAATTCTCCATATCAATAACCGGAATCATCTTCAGATTATCGCAAATCAATAGATGGTGGATCACAAAGTTTAAATTAGAGAAAAAACCAGCACCAGGTGCTCTTCTTATAATGTAAAAATATTTAGTGGGATTACTATTTCCATAATTTCTATACTCTAGATTAAGATGTTTAAACTGATAGTTGTAAAAATTATTATTTTTAGTTTCCCAAGATTGTCTGGCTAAAGTTAGATTGGCATACAATTTTTTTCTTATATAGTTTAGAAACATAAGTTTTAAATATTATTTTTAGTTATAGTCTAATATTTAATTTAAAATTAAATTAATATCATCTTTTTTTTATAAACAATAAATCACAATGACTCCCAACGGGTTCTTCATTTGAATAAAAATTCAATTGATGGAGAAATTTTTTAATATCCTCCCATCTTGGTGCATTCAAATATTGTTCATTTTTACTAACTTCAACTAATAAGAAATTACATTTTTCTAATGCTTTTTTAGCTCCCTCAAGAGCGATTAATTCAGAACCTTGTATATCAAGAACCCATAAATCAAATTTTGAAATATCAATCTTGTACTCTTGTACTAATGAGTCAAATTTTTTAGTTCTTAATTTAATACTTGATGTCATTTTCATTTTTTTAGATTCTATATCTTTTCCAAATTCGAAAACTGATGAGGATGCGGCGTCATTATTTGAAATATTAAAATCTTTTTTAGCATCATCTTCATTTCCAATTAATGAATGTATTACGCGTTGATTTGGATATTGGGTAACATGATCATTTAAGGAAAATATCATGTTAGGATTGGCTTCAAACCAAATTACAGGCTTATGAAACCAGTCATAAACTGTTGCCTCTGTACCTCTGTGCGCACCCATATGGATAATTCCATTACATTTATATATTGCATTTAAAAGTGGTAAATCTGGCTTTTGATTAGTGTAAGTTTTATTTATATGTTTTTTTTTTAATCTCCAGTTGGTTTTGGATAACGTCGATTTAATAAGGTTTTTAAATAACTTAACTATCATTTAATTTTTATTAATTTTGGGACAATTTTAGAAATATCGTTGCACCACAACTTGACAAGACCTAACTCTTTTTTGTCAAATATTTTACATTCAACTAATTTTTTGTAACAATTGAACAAATTAATTAACATGTATTTTTTTGATTTGTAAATCTTAAGCTTTTTCAATTCATTAATTAAAATTTCCACATCTCTATAAACTGGAATTTCTAATTTGAAATCATTATATAAGTTATGGGCATTTCTTTTTTGATAGACTGTTGGACTAGTAAATAAAATCTTCATATTAAGTTTATTCATAATATGTGTAGCAATATATGACCTCCATATATCTGTTGCTCTCATCGTGCAATAAGTGGGCAAATACATTAGAGGAAATACTTCTTGGTGCCATATAGTATTTTGACTATTAAAAGGAATGTAAGATTTATTATTTGCATAAAAGCTTTTGTGGTTAGTAAATTTAATATCAATTTTTTTATTAATTAATCTATAAATTGCATCTACATCTGGATTTTCATCACAAAGTCTCTGAATTATACTAAATTTTTCTGATTGGTTTTTTAATTCTATAAATGATTTTTTTGAAGTTTTAATTTTTGATAGTGGAAAACCTCTTGGCCAAATATCAATTTTTTTGTTTAAAAAATATTTATAAATATTTATGAACCCATTCTCTTTTATTCTATAATTTTTTAAATTTTCTATATTTTGTGAAAAAAAATTTTCTTTGGGGTAGTTATCATCATCTGTTTCATATATTTTCTTAGCACCTCTTAATATTGAGTATAAATATCCAATATTTTTTCTAGAATATGAGTTAATAGGAATTTTTTTACAAATTTTAAAAGATAAAGATTCTTGATATTTTACTGATAAAAATTTTAAACTATCTGCGTATTTAAATTTGGGAGTTTTTTTATCAGCTACAAAAATAAAATCAGTATTATTTTTTTTACACAGTTTTTCAAAATTTTTAATAGCCAGATTTGGTTTATTAATTGATGTTATTACTAACGCTTCATCATTTTTCTGATTTGAAATCATAATAATTTAAATTTTCATTGTTTATATATCGCTATTTTAATAATTTAGAATTAAATTGTACTTTATATCAGAAAATTGTTTTTTCTATAGATATGTGTATATAATTATTTAAATAATTTTTAAATATAATAAAATTTTTCTAAAAAAATGAAAATCTGCATTAACTTTGAGAGCTCACCAAGAGAAGGTGGCGCATTCCATGTGAATATCAACTTATTGAAGATATTTAATGAGTACAATAATAATGAATTTGACTTTACTTACATAGCTTCTTCAAAAAAAATAAAGGATATTTTAGAAAGTTATGGCTGTAAGACAGTGTTTCTAAAAAAAAATATTTTTTTTAGGATTCATCAGTTTTTATTTAAATTCATTTTTTTCAAATATCTCTTTAAAAAATTAAATATAAAAAATGCTTATGAAAAATTTGTTATAAAAAATAAATTTGAATTAAGTTTATTTAATAGTCCATCAGAAATATCTTTACTTGCTAGTAATTTACCATTTATTATTTTTTTATTTGAGTTTCAGCATAGAACTGACAATTACCTGCCAGAATATGTTGGCTCTCATGATTTTAATTTAAGAGAACTTATAATTGAAAATGCAACAAAAAGAGCTTTTAAGATTTTGGTGGCTACAAATAAAGATAAAGATATGGTTAAAAAACTTTATAATGGTATTGATAAAAATATTGTAATACAGCCCTACGTTCCATTTCTGCCCGATATCTATGAAAATAACAAAGAAAAAATAAATTATAAATTAGTATTTAATGATTTAAAAATTAAAAATACGAAATTTTTATTTTATCCTGCGCAGTTTTGGCCTCATAAAAATCATAAATATATCATAGATGCTGTGGATTATGCTGTTAATACTGCTCATGAAAATTTACATGTGGTGTTTAGTGGTTATGACAAAGGCAATCTAAAATATATTAATAGTCAAATAAAATTAAAAAAATTGGAAAATAATGTACAGATATTTGATTATTTAAGTAACGATCAAATTATAAGTTTGTATTTGAATTCTTCAGCACTTGTAATGCCAACATTTGTGGGTCATTCTACATTGCCCTTGTATGAGGCTTTTTATTTTAAATTACCAGTATTTTTTTCTAAGGATTTATTAGACGAAAAACTTAAAGATTTAATTTATGAAATTGATTTATTTGATGTGCAAGATTTATTACATAAATACAAACTTTTAGAAAATGAAAAAATGAACAAGGAAATTAAGGTTTCATCAGCTTTAAAATTTTACAATAACAATTGTTCAAGAAAACAACTATTTATTAATTTTAAAAATATTTTTAAAGAATACAGATATTTAAAAGCAAGGTGGAGTTAAATAATTGATATGAAAAAAGCATTAATATTTGGAATAAATGGACAAGATGGTAGACTCCTTTCTGAAATTTTATTAAAAAAAAATTACAAGATAATAGGGACACATTATAAAAATATTAAAAAAAATAGTGATTTTAACTTTGTAAAAGTAAACATTTTAGACTTTGAGGGTGTAAAAAAAATTATAAAAAGATACAAGCCCAATGAAATATATAACTTTACTGGAATATCTGACTTAAAGACTAATGAAGATAATTTTTTTCAATCTGAAAAAATTAATAATTTAGCAGTAATTAATATTTTGAGTTCTATTAAAAATACTAAAATTAAGTTTTTTCAATCTATAAGTTCCGAAATATATGGAAACTATAAATATTCAAAAAAAATTAATCTAAAAACTCCCTATAACCCCTCAAGTTCATACGCAATTGCAAAACTAAGTTCACTTTTTTACATTAAAATGTTTAGAGAAAGATTTAACACACATTGTGTGGCTGGAATATTTTTTAATCATGAGTCAGAATATAGAAAAAATAAATTTGTAACAAAAATGATTACTGAAAATTTGTGCAAGATAAAATTAGGTAAAAAAAAACAGCTATTTATTGGTAATCTAAATGCAAAGAGAGATTGGGGTTATGCAAAAGATTACGTAGAAATAGCTTGGAAGGCCTTAAATTATAAAAAACCAAAAGATTATCTTATCGGTAGTGGAAAACTTTATTCTGTCAAAGATATAGTTAATATAGCTTCAAAATATTATGATATTAAACTAAAATGGAAAACACAAGGAGACTATATTTTTGGTGTTAATCAAAAAAATAAAAAGATTATTAAAAGTCCAGTAAATAAAAATTTTAGATTTAAATCGATTTATGCTGATAATAGTGAAATTAAAAAATTATTTAATTATAAAGCTTCAAAAAATTTCAAAGAATTAATCGAATTAATGTGTTCAGCTGAAAAATAATTTTTATCTGTATCTTGTTAAATAATAATGAAACTCTTCAAGTATTTCATTATATCTTTTTATTAAGCTTTTTTCATTTAATTCATTATCAATATAATCTTTTGCTTTCTTTTTAATATTATCAAATTCAGAATCTTTGTTTTCAATTCTTTTAATTATTTGAAAAAGATTTTTCCTATCTTTTATATCTAGGTTAATTACTTTGTCTTTAACGTCATCGTCTAAAATTGATGAATTATAAATTATCCTTTTATTAAAATAAAAAGATTCATATAAAGGCAAACTTGTACTACCGACAAAAGTTGGTAATATTAATGAAAAACAATTTTGATATAAATAAATTATTTCTTCCTCTGAAAGATATTCATGGATTATAAAGTTATTAACTAGGTTTAATTTTATAATTTTAGATTTGATAAATTGCAAGGCACCTCTATCTCTTCCCGTAAATATACAATTATAATCATTAATACCTTGGTCCTTTAAATAAGCTAGCGCATCAACAATATAAGCATGATTTTTATGGGCCCAAAATTGTGCAGGGAAAAAAAAACATTTATTTAAATTTACAGATTTGAATTTTTTTAAAGGTTTGTCACTATTATTTATCGTTTCTTTAAATATAATATTTGGCATCAATGGTAAAATTCTAACTTTATCATGGTCACAATTATAATATTTTATAAATTCAAATTTACTCTTTTTGCAGTCTACTATTATTTTATGTGATTTATTTGCTACGTATTGATATAACTTATCTTTTAATTCAAAAGCATTATCATTATATTCAGGAAAGAATGATAATTTCTTATGAGCCATTTCCCAAACATTAAATATAAAATTTATATTTTCACAATATATTGCTAATTGTGATGGATCTATAAATACAACTAGATCGAAATTATTTTTTTTTATAAATTTTTCAAAAACATTGTCTATTTTAAAAAATTTATATATTTTTTTTATTATTCTTAACTTAAAAAGAAATAGGTTTAATCTATTAAAAAAACTTCCCTTATTAAATAATTTTGATTTTATACCTATTATTTCAAAGTATTTTTGTGTTTCTGATGATGAGCAGCAAAATTCAATAGTGAAATTTTTAGATTTTACTTTGTTTAATATATTTGCGGCTCCTGTTGATTGATATAAAGCTCCACCTGAAGAATAATTTATATCTATATATGCAGCAATTTTCATCAATAATTATTAATTTGTTTTTCAATTAATTTTCAATTCATTATATTAAAAAATTATTCTAATAATATAATAAAAAAATAAACTACTAAGCTCGTGTTAGCAAACTTCTAAATTTGGTAATGGAAATATGAATTTTGTAAATTTCCTTTGTTTTTTTTCTCTTTGTAAAATTTCTTGCTTAAAGTGCCAAGGTAAAACCAAATAATAATTCGGATTTAATTTTCTTGAATAATTCTCACTTACTATTTTGATTTTGGTATTCGGTGTGTAAAACCCATCTTTTTTGGGATTTCTATCTGAAATACAATCAATATGCTTTTTGTTTATATTGAAATATTGTAGCAATACATTACCTTTAGTCGATGCTCCATATCCATGTATAGTTTTATTTTCTGATTTTATTTTTTTAATGAATTTATTTAACTTTTTTTTTTCACTCTGTATTTCCATAAAAAAAATCTTATATGTTTTTATCTTGTCCAATTTGAATTTTTTTTCATTATTCAGCATTTTTGTAATTTTTTTTTTTTGGACTTTTATTTTTACATTTTCCTCTTTACAGATATGGTATTGAGCGCTTCCACCATTTATGTCATTAAATTTGATGTCGAATAATTTTAAATTATTCTTTTTTAATAACTTGGTTATTACATCATGTGAGTAATACTCCATGTGTTCATGACAAATAGTGTCAAACATTTTTAATTTTATAATTGAAAGCAAATCTGCTTGCTCCAAAATAAATACACCATCATCGTCTAGAAGCTTGTGAACATCTTTTAAAAAATAATTAGGATTTTTTATGTCATAAAAAACTGATAGTGCAGTGATAGCTTTAAAATTTTTTTTTGTTTTTTTTCTTATTTCTTTTTCTGAAAAAAAGTTAGGAATTTTGCAGTCAATTCTTTTATAATATTGGCCAAATTTTTTTATTGTTGGGTCTATACCAACCCTAAAAAATGATTTAGGATAAAAATTCAATAAAGTTCCATCATTGCTAGCAATATCTAAAACTGCATCATTTTTTTTCAAATTTACAATTTTTTTTACACTAGAAACTATTGACCTCATATGTTCGGTCATCGTTTTGTTAATTCCAGTTCTATACCCATAATCTGGTCCATATAAATACTTAAGATTAAAATTATTATTTAGTTGAACTAAATTACAATTAGAACACATCACAAGTGCTAACTCAGCCTTGGGGATATTTACATCAATGTTTTTAGCAAATTTTCCTGTGAAACTTAAATTACCAAGACTAAATAGTTTGTTGAGTTTTTTACTATTACAAGATCTGCAATTTTTGATGAGCATTTTATCCAGATTAATATATTAATTTAAGCAAATGGAAAGTATAAAAAGGTTAATTAAAAGATTCTTACTAGTAGACGAAGGTCCAAAACCACTTTTTTTAAAGGACAAAATAAAACCAATAAATTTATTAAAAAAAGATGAATTTGAGGTTTGTGAATTTGGAAGTTTAAACCCTGAAAAAATATTTTATGTGATTAAAAGATCTTCACATGCTGGAATTTTTTCATATTTATCATTTGTCCTAAATCACCTTATTGTAGCTAAAAAAAATAATTTTATACCTGTTGTGGATATGTGTAATTATGTGAGTCCCTATAATGAAAAAAATAAAATAAACAACACTGAAAACTCCTGGGAATATTATTTCAATCAAGTGTCATCTACTAATATAGATGAGGTTTACAGAAGCAAAAATGTTATTTTATCAAGAGATGATTATCATGCAGAGATGAGCTATCAAATTCATTTAGAAAATAATTTTAAAAAATTTAAATATAAAGAGATTTTAATTAAAGAAACATATTACAAATTTTTAAAAAATTATTTCGATAAAGGAGGATTAAATAATTTAAAAATCTTGGGTGTGCACTTTAGGGGAACAAGTTACAAGACAAGTAGAGGTCATATTTTTCCAACTACAGTCAAACAAATAACTAAACATTTAGATAACCTTTTAAATAAAGAACATTTTGATAAGATTTTTTTATGTACAGAAGAAAAAAAATATTTAGAGTATTTTAAAAAAAAATATTCAGACAGATTATTATACCTAGATACTCACAGATCTAATAAGAATGATGCTTTTAAAATATATTCAAGAAAAAATCATAGATATCTCTTGGGTGATGAAGCTATAAAGGAAACATTGATTTTATCCAAGTGTACAAGCTTATTGTATGTAAGATCTAATATCATCAATGCAGCAAATTACTTTTCAGATGAAAAACAAACTCTTTATGAAATATTTAATGGATTTAATTCAAGAAATCAATTTATAGCAAGGTGGTTGTGGTTCATTAAAAAAGATTTACCAAGAAAATTTGGTGGTCTTAAAGATGAGCTTCATAAATTAATCAATTAACTTTTTATAATATTTTTTATACCACTCATATGTATTAGAAAACCCTTTTTCAAAACTTGTAAATTTATTAAATTTTAATATTTTCTTAATCTTCTTATTATCACCATGTGTTTTAAAAACATCAAGGTTATTTTTTGGAATATTTTTGATAACAAGTTTTCCATATTTTTTTTCAAAATTGTTAATAATTTTTTTTATATATTGAGGATTATTTGAGCATACATTGAACACATCATATTTAATCTTATTATTAGTTTTCATTAGTAAATACATAATCTCAGTAGCATCATCAATATAGGTAAAGTCTCTATAATGTTTTCCGTCATTATTAAGATTTAAAACAGTTTTCTTAAATGCACTACTAAGTATTTTGAATAAAAGCATATCAGGTCTACCCCATTCTCCATAAATAGTAAAAAATCTTAAACCATATATTTTTAAATTATAATTTTTTGAAAATGTTCTTGCAGAAATTTCATTTATTATTTTTGAAGATGCATAAATATTTTTTGGATTAGGTGAATCATTTTCAAATAATGGAAATTTTTTACTATCACCATATATAGAGCTAGATGATGCAAAAAATGTAGATATTGGCTTTTTTATCTTAACAAGTTCTAAAAGATTAACTGTACCTAATATATTTGTATTAATATATTTTACCGGATTTATTAGTGAATATCTAACGCCAGCTTGAGCTGCAAAATGAAATACATGATCATAATCATACTTTTTTAATTTTTTAAAAAAAATTTTATTATTTATATCTAAATCAAAAAATTTAAATTTTTTAAATTTTTTTAATTGTTGTATTCTTTTTTTTTTAAGCTTTACTGAATAGTAGTTATCAAAATTATCTATTCCAATAACTTCATAATTTTTCTTCAAAAGTTTTAAGGCAAAATTAAATCCTATAAAACCTGCCGATCCAGTAATTAATATTTTTTTCATATAATTAAAAAGTAGTTATCATAAATGCGAATTGACTAAAATATTTTAAATAGTAATATTATATTTACTTATAATATATGTTAAATTTATGCATTTATCATCTTTAGTTAAACCAAAAAATTGGATAAAATTATTAAATGACCCCAAAAAAGGTTTTGAAGTAATTTATAAAATAGTTTCGGACTATCCAAGAATTCAAAATTTCACAAAAATTAAAAGTAAAATTATTAGAAATATCATTTTTAGCTTCTATAAATATTTTGTACAAAAAAATAATAGTTTAAAATCATATTTTATAGAAAGCTCAAAAGGCAATAATAATATATATTTTAATAAAGATGATTTTGAAAAAAATATTCATAAAATTTTTAACTCTCTAGCAGATAATGGAATAGTTGTGATCAAGAATATTCTTGATAAAAATGAAAAAAATAAAATTAATGAATATTTTGATGAACTGCACATTAACAAAATATCAACAAAATGGATTAACGATGAGATAATTGATGCGTCAGGAATTAAATATAAAGATAGTAAACGAGTGCAAATTAAATGTTTACATAAAGAATTAAAATATATGCCTCAATTAGGCAATATTATTAAGATAATTACAAAAAATATTTTTGGTAAAAATATAGACTCTTTTGCTGAATTTTACTTGCACAACTCATTGGTGGATGCTGAAAAGCCTGGAGAGTATGAGGACACTTTTTTTCATACTGATAGATATATGCCCTGTCTAAAAATATTTTATTCACCAAATTCAATTACAGAAATAGATGGGCCTTTTGGTTTTATTAAAGGCACACATAAATTAAATAACAGATTAATGAAAGATTTTTTTATGAATACAGATTCCTTTATGATTGACAGTAATAAACTAAGTAAAAATTTGTCAGATCATGAAGAAGTAAAAGCTACATGTAACGAAAATTCTCTAGTTATTGCTTTTACCAATGGTCTTCATAAAAGAAATGTCTTCTTAAAAAAAAATATTTCTAGGAAAACAGTTTTTTTTCAGTTCACAAAAAATTTTAATAAGTTATCACTTCTAAATTTTAAGCGATACAATAGCTAACTAGTTAGTCTTCTAAAATTTTTTATTAATTTATATATAATAATTAAAACTAAGATTATTTTTGATTGTCCATTATCATTTCTAATTCTTATTTCTTCCTTAAAATGATCAATAAATTTAACTCTACTTGAAAAACCACCTCGATTGAAAATTCCAAATAATTCCTCTTTTTTTGTAGCTATTCCTTTCATCTTATTTTTTACAATCATTCTAAAAAAATAATCGTAATCAGCTGAATATTTGTATTTTAAATTATAATTTCCTACTATTTCTGCTGAATTTTTTTTAATAAAAAATCCTGTTGAGTGACTGCTATAAAAACCCCACGAAAAATATATTTTCCATGGTTTATAACCATAAAGTACACCCCAATGTTTTTTAACAGCACCAAAAAAAAAATCTGCCTTAGGGTTTTTTCTTATATATTTTACTAGAATTTTTAATGCATTTGGCTTTAAAATGTCATCTGAATTTACAAAACCTAAATAATCACCCCTACAAAATGTCATACCCTTGTTGAAGGCATCATAAATTCCTTTATCTTTTTCACTTATCCAAAAATCTATTTTGTTATTGTTTTGTTTGATAATATTTAAGGTATTATCAGTAGAACCTCCATCGATTACTATTAATTCAAGATTTTGATATTTTTGATTAAATATACTGTTTAGAGTTTTTTGAATATGTAATGAATTATTATATACTATAGTAATAATTGATATTAATGGAAATTTTTTATCTATCTTTGTTTTTTTAAATCTTTTTCCCCCACTTTGAGAATTAAATTTTTTATTATGAAATGAATGAATATCTCTCACTATTATTTTTTATATACTTAAAGCTTAATTAAAAAAAAGTTTTAATTCTTTTTTTGTAAGAAAATCAGGATTATTACCTGAATTGTATTTAAATCCTTTTTTTACAGGTTTGGCTTTAAAATTTTTTTTATAATATTTTTTAGTACTCAAAATTTTATTTTCTGAAAAAGTATTGGGCAATATTACAAAATAATTTTTTAACTCTAGTGTATTAAAACTATCACTTTCAGTTATCATTTCTTCATGAATCTTTTCACCCGGTCTAATTCCAATTTCTTTTAATTTAAAATTTGGATTATACGCATTAATTAAGTCAAGCACATTATAAGATTTAAGTTTTGGAACTAAAATATCTCCACCAGGAGAATTTTGAAATGACCACAAAACATGATTTACGCTCTCCTCTAATGTTATATTAAATCTTGTCATTTCATTGTCAGTTATTTGGAAAAAATTTTTGTTTTTGTTTTTTTTTAAAACATCTACTAATGAACCTCTACTGCCCAATACGTTTCCGTATCTTACTACTGAAAAATTTGAGCCACCAAAACCTTTTATATTATTTGCAGCTATGAATAATTTATCCGAACAAAGTTTAGTTGCTCCATATAAATTTATCGGTGCAGCAGCCTTGTCTGTTGATAAAGCCACAACTTTTTTAATTTTTTTTTCTATACAGCCCTCAACTAAATTTTGAGCTCCAAGAATATTAGTTTTTATATACTCAAATGGATTGTATTCAGCTCTTGGCACCTGCTTGAGAGCCGCTGCATGAACAACATAGTCTACTCCATTTAATGCTGAAAAAAGTCTCTCCCTATCTCTAATGTCTCCAAGAAAATATCTAATAAATTTATATTTTTCTTCACTAAAAATTTTAGACATTTCATGCTGTTTAAGTTCATCTCTACTAAAAATTATTAATTTTTTAATTTTTTTGTATTTTTTTATAATTTTTTTAACAAATTCATTTCCAAATGATCCTGTTCCACCTGTTATTAAAATTGATTTATTATTAAACATTAAGATTTATCTTTTTTTTTAAATATTTTCTTCATCTATACTATTTTTTGTTACATTTCCATAAGATGAGTTTTTTTACTAAATGTTATTTTATACTAGTTCCCAGAATCAATCCACCAAATGATACCGTCTCTAAACCTTTCCATCAATAATGAGACAACAGATAGATATTATACCCTTACTTATTGCTAGTATAATCGTAATAAATTTTATTTATTTTGATGTTTTATTGAAAATATTAAATCTTTACTATCTATAAACCTAGTAATTTTGGCATAAAATTCTTTTTTAGAATTATTTTTAGAGTTTAAAATCCAATATTCATAAAACTTATCAGACCACTGATAGTGATAATTTCCTAAAAATTTAAGCATCTTTGCATAATCATTAAAAAACCAATCTTTAGATGCATACAAAAAATGCATATAGTAAAATTCCAAAACTTTTTTTTTTTTAATTTTTAATTTTATTTTTTTTAAGTTGTCTATAATTTTATCATATTCACTTAATTTATTGGTATGTATGTTAAACTTGTATGCTGAATGTGGGTTAAAAATAGATGCATTTACAACAGAAACTCCTTTGAAAGCATACTCGTGAGCTGGAGTTCCAAAAACTGTAAATACGAAATCAATTCCACTATTAATAATCTCATTGTGAGTTGTATCTGGATTCAATATTTTAATTCTTGAATTTAAAGTTAGTTTATTAATAATATTTTTTGTAAAATTTTGATACCATTTATATTTATCTCCCATTTTTGGATGGGTTTTTAAATACCATTCATATTCTATTTTTTCATTGGATTTAGCAGAAAGATATTTTACCCACTCATACATGTCTGCAAATACAAAATCTCCAGCTATGTGGGGGGCATCAACAAAATCATGTGGTAAAATTAATATCTTAATTTTTTTAGTTTTTTTTATGATTGGGTTTATTTTATTAACTTTCTTATTAAAAGCAGAATTTGTAACATATGGCAGATCCAAAGTGCTACCCTCAAATCTTTTATTTAAATTAATATTTGCGTATTCTCGGTTGGTTTTTTTTTGATTATTATCAAATTTTTTAAATATGGAAGGATACAAGGTGGTTTCAGAATAATGATTTAAGTTTGAATAATCTAATCTTTTTAATCTGTTTTCTTTTACTTCAAAAGTTAAAACTTTTTTTCTTAATGATATTCTCACTGGGATACCCATCGTATAGCAGGAGTGGCTTACTAAAAGAGTTTTTACATTATTTTTTATGAATATTTCTTGCCAGGCAAAAAAAAGGGAGATGAATTGAAATAAAAATTTATTAAAATCATCACTATTGATATCAATTGTGGGTTTTTGTTTTTTATTTCTTGTTAAATATGCATCATATATTAAATCACCCAAAAGAATGGAGTCTATTTTAATTTTTAAAATATCTTTTTTTTTTTTTAATTTCTTTATTATTTTTTGAAAATGTACTTTAGATTTTTTTTTATTACTTTTACTAATCCCTGGAAATATAAATTCTTCAACACCAAATGATTTATAAATTCCGAAAAAGTTAATATTAAATATTTCTCCAAAATAAGAGGATATTTTTTGTCTTATACTTCTTTCTAGTGGGTAAGATAAAAGTATGTGACTATAAAAAGCCTTTATAGTGAGATTATTTTTATCTTTAAAATAATTAGATAAATATGCAAAGATTATATGTAATACATGAAAAGAATTGAATTCAATAAGTACAACATTATTTGTTGTTTTTTTTTTATTTGAAAATTGATTATAATTTATAGATTTTATTTTTTTGTATAATAACTGTTTTTTAATAAATCTTATTATCATCAAATTTTAAGTATTATTTTCTTTTTTGAAAAAATTTCATTATTTGGTTTGTAATGAAAATCTGTTTAGTTTTATTTAATGTTAAAAATAGTGGTATAGAAAAGATATTTTTATAATAAATTTCTGTATTTTGATAATTTTTGGATTTAAAACCAAGCATTTTATAGTATGGATGTTTATATATTGGAATATAATGAACCTGTAAAAAAATATTTTTTTTTCTCAAATAATTAAAAAAATTTACTTTTTCACTGAAATCTTTGAAATTATAGAACAATGGTAATAAGTGATGTGCTGATTTAATATTAGGTGGAATTTTTACAAACTTAAAATTAGTATTTTTTATTAGAGCATAGTAGTGTTTTACAAGTTTTTCTCTTTTTATTAAATTTTTTTTTAAGTTTTTGAGTTGTGATAAACCTAAAGCAGAATTTATGTCAGACAATCGATAATTAGTACCTAAAACTTGTTGCTCATAATACCAAGGTTGTGATTTGCATTCCTTGTTAATAAAAAGCTTTTTATCTTTAGTAATCCCATGCGTTCTTAATAATTTTACTTTTTCATATAATTTTTTATTGTTTGTAGTTAAACAGCCACCTTCGCCTGTTGTAATTACCTTAACTGCTTGAAAGGAAAAAACTGTAAAATCACTATGTTTACAACTTCCAACCATAATATTTTTTTTTGAAGAGCCTAGTGCATGTGAAGCATCTTCAATAATTTTAAATTTATACTTTTTTGATAATTTATAAATTTTTTCCATTTCACAGGGTTGACCAGCAAAATGAACTGGGACTAAAATCTTTGGTAATTTATTTATTTTTTTCGCATGCAAAAGTTTTTTCTCTAGTTTTTCAACTGATATATTATAATCATCTAAATTTATATCTATGAAATCTACTTTAGCCCCACAAAGTAATCCACAATTCGCACTTGCAACAAATGAGTTTGTAGAGGTCCATAATATATCATTTTTCTTTAAACCTAGTGCTCTACACGCAATTGTAAGTGCACTTGTAGCAGTATTAACAGTAATACAATATTTACTTTTTACAAATTTACTAATTTCATTTTCAAATTTTTTATTAATCGGTCCTTGAGTGATAAAATCAGATTTTAAAACTTTATTTACTTCTTTTATGTCCTGATTAGTTATTGTTTGTCTACTATATGGTATTATTTGATTTTTAATTTTCATTTACTAATTTCTTTATTGATATTTTGAATAAATTCTTTTTCATTATAAATAACTGGATTATTTGAATTAACTTTAGATATTAATATTTTTTCTCTTAATATTTTTAAAATATTAGAAAGTTCAAATTCTTTTTTTTTAGTCTTTAATGCATTAAAGACTTTTCTAAACATAAGCAAATCATTATTATAATCCACGGTAAGTCTAAATTTTGTTACTAATTTTTTTGGTAATACCACTTCATTATATTTAAAATTAAACCTTGGGTTTTGAAAGAAAAATTTGAAATACTCTCTATATTTCATTTGAATTTTTTGTTTAATTGCGTTTTTATTTACAACTGACAAGGAATTATAATTTATAATTTCACCTGCCGTCCCTAGTGTTGCATCTGATGGTAAAGTAAAATCAGCATTTTTTTGTAAATGGCTCCACAGCAAAAGGTTCATAACTTCTGAAGAAATAAAAGGACAATCACCTGTGATCCTAACAATTACATCTAATTTGTACTTTTTAGCTGCATCAACATACCTTTTTAAAACATTGTTTCCACTACCATAAAAAATTTTAACATTATTTTTTTTCGTTATTTTGCTAATTTTTTTATCATTTTTTGAACTAGTTGTAGCTACAATAATTGTATCTAAAAATGAAATTTTTTTAGCATTCTCTATACACAATGAGAGCATTTCCTTGTTACCAATTTTTTTAAATATTTTACCTTTCAATCTAGAAGAATTAGATCTAGCTATAATTATTGCTCCAATTTTTAATTTTTTAATATCCTTAAGACTTTTTGTATTTTTTTTTTTGAGATAGAGATTACTTTTAAAATCTATTCTTTTTTTTAACAAAAATGGTTTATTCGTTCTTCTAAATATAAAATCTTTTTCTGATAATATTTTATCTTTTTTATCTTTTTTTAAATAAAATTGGCCAAGAAATGATTCTCTTAATTTATTCTCTCCACTAAAATAAAATTTATTGGAATTTTTATCTAACTTTTTAAAAAATTTAGTTTTGTTCAAATTTATTATATTTTTTACAGCTTCATTTATACTGTTGTTGAATTCTATAAGGTTTAATGCAGACTGATAGTCGTAAATTGAAATATTCCTATCAAAAATAAAATGTTTTTCAATTATGTCAATTTTATAAAATCTTGATAATTGAATAAAATATTTTGATAAATCACTATTATAATCAAAGTGTTCTGCAAAACTTAATTTAGGATAATTTTTTTTTAAATAAATTACTTTATTAAATCCAGATTTATTAAAGGTCGTTGGGTAAGATTGATGACCAAATTGTAGAATAACATTTTTTGAAAGTTTTGAATATGCATCAAAAATATTTTTAATTTCTCCTTTTGAGAACGTCGTTATATTAATAATTATATCTATATTTTTTTTTTGAATAAATTTAAGTTTTGTTATTAGATTGGTATCGATTATGGAACTAAATTGAATTTTAATTCCTTTTATACAATTTATTTTTTTTTTTTAAGATTGCTATTCCATAATCATCATAAATATCTAAATAAATTTTTTCTTTTTTATTATGAATGTAGTCGATTAACTTTATCCATTTGTTTTCTTCAAAAAATAATTTTTGATAAATTTTATAATAACTAAAACTTTTATCTGCAATCTTGTCATATTTGAATATTTGTAATTTTATTGATTTATTTTTGTATTTAATTTCAAAAAAACTATCTATAGTTTTTTTTAACAACTCATAATTCCCACTGTGACTATTGGCTAGCTCCACTATTAATTCTGGTGATTTATTTATCATTTTTTAATTCTACTATGGACTGATTCTTAATCTCTAAAATTTTGTCACAAATATTTAAATCCACTTTTGAGTGAGTAATCATTATGACAATTCTATTTTTTTTTAATCCAGATATCATATTTAAAATCTCATTTTTTGTCTTTTCATCCAATGAAGAGGTTGGTTCATCAAAAATAATAAGATTGCTATCTGCATATAAAGCTCTTGCGATTGAAAGTCTCTGTATTTGTCCTCCAGAGAAATTTGCTCCAAGTTCAGATATTTTTGTTTCGATTCCGTCAGGAAGGTTTTTTATTAGCAGCCCTAGTTTTGCACTCTCTAAACAGGAATTAATCTTATTAATATCTATCTCATTTTCATGGCAGCCAAATGCTATATTGTTTTTTATTGTGCTGTTTTGAAGGTAAGTACTTTGTGAAACATATGATATTTTTCTATCTACGCTATCATCTATTTCTAAATTATTATATTTTACTGTTCCGCCTAGTGGTTTAATCAACCCAGTTATAATATTTAATATAGTTGTTTTTCCTGATCCTGTTTCTCCAACCAACCCATAAATGTTTCCTTTATTGAAAGTTATGTTAACATTTTCAAATATCAAATCTTTTCTATCTCCATATCCAAAAACTAAATCTTTAATATTGATGTTATTTAAATTGTTAATTTTTGAAACATTATCTTTTGAATGGCGGCTATTTTTAATTTTGTCTTTATTTAACTCCGTGTAAAGTAATTCAAGGCTCGGTAAAAAAGCACTAAAAGTATTTAAAAAAGATACTAATTTATTGGATACTGGTATTATTCTCATCACAGCTATTGCAAACAAGGTCAACATAATTAATATTTCTTCTTGTGATTTTTCTGAATAAATTAGGTAAGAAATTACTGAAAATAAAAGCAATACAGCTATCATTTCTATAAATATTTTTGGTATAGACTGTAAAAAAGATAGCATACCAACCTTATTGTTATTGCTGGTCGCTTTGTGATCAAAATTTTTTTTAAAAAAAGTAGTTTTTTTTAAAAGTTTTATTTGTAAGATATTATCTAATGCTTCTTCAATATCTTTTATTAGGTCTGAAGATAAAAGCAATAAACTCTGTCCTAACCTATAAAAATATTTTTTTGTTATCATTGTCAGTAGAATGCTTGCAAAAAAAAGGATTAAAAATACAATACTTGATACAATTGGATCATATATAAATAAAATTATAATTACTCCTACAGATATAAAAAAATCATTTGCCAATAATAAGAATCTTTCTAAAAAACCACTATAACTACTGCTTAACATAGTTACATTCCTTATTATTTTTGATGATTCTTTTTCATTTAAAAAATAAATATAAGGTTTGGATATATATAGATCAAAAAAATATGTTGTTATTTTAGTTCTCATCATGGCAAAAAAATTTGCTTGATATTTTGCAGCGATCACTAGAATAATAGATTTAATAATAAATAATAAGATAATTAATAAAATTAATATATACTTTGAGTTTTTATCAAAAAAAAAATCATTAAAATTAAAAATAAAATTGCTTTTTTCACTAATAGAATCTGGGTTAAATATTAAATTTAAAAAGGGAAGAATAAGACCTATATTCATCATCTCAGTAATCGTTACAATAGTATATAAAGCAAATAAATTATAAATCTTTTTTGTCTTAAAGAATTTTTGAACATAAAAAAAATAAAAAAAAGGTTTAAGATAGCTTTTCATTGGTTCTTATATTGATGCTTTTGGTTTTTTGTGCTTATTTATTACTTCTTTATATCTATTTTTAACAAACTTAAAATTTTTTTAGTTAATGGATTACCTTTAAATAGGTTTTTAGGCGCTGTTTTGCTCATTAATTTATTATAATATCTAGGGTGAATACCATTTCCTGGTCTTATTCTTTTGATATTATCTTTTGTAAATTTCTCACCTTTTTTAATGTCACTTGAAATAAAAATTGATCTTCTAAGTACCCTGTTTTTGTTTTCACTCTTATTTCTATAAAAAAAATTTTTTCCAAGCAGATTATATGCAACATCTATATCTTTTTTAAATTCTCCAATTTCACTACCTTTTAATGAAAATTTAATATCCAATCCTTCTGATTGTTTTTCTAGTGCTATATGTTTTTCTATCACATCTGCTCCACATGCTATTGCAGCAATTGCAACTCTATTATCGACCGAATGGTCTGATAAACCAACCTTGCATTTAAACTTTTTTTTTAATATTGAAATATTATTTAAATTAAAATCTTCTATTTTAGAAGGATAATTGCTTACACAATATAGCAATGTAATATCTTTTGAGCCATTTTTTTTTGCTACATTAAATGCATCTTCTATTTCATTCATTGTTCCCATCCCTGTAGAAATAATTATTGGTTTTTTTGTAGATGCTATTTTTTTAATCAGTGGAAAATCTGTTAATTCAAACGAAGATACTTTATAGAAGGGTGTATTTAATTTTTCTAAAAGATCTACTGCATCCTCATCAAAAGGTGAGCTAAAAATCATAATTCCTATTTTTTTGGCATACAAGAAAAGTTTTTTATGCCATTCATAAGGTGTTTTAGCATCATTATATAAATCCCATAATTTATAGTTCTTCCACAGACCATTTTTTATTTTAAAATATTTTTTATTTGAATTAAAAGTCATGGAGTCAGGAGTGTATGTTTGTAATTTCACAGCATCTGCCCCATATTTTTTTGCTGTTTTTATTAAATTTTTTGCATTTGTGAAACTACCTTGGTGATTAGCTGAAATTTCAGCAATAAAAAAAGGTGGTGAGAATTTCATTGCTAGTTAGATTACTTTAGTGTGGATATTTGCTTGGCAATTTTTGAAATTCTACGATCATCTTTTACAATATCATTTAAAATCTTTGAAGTTCTATTGTAATCAAGTTTAATAGATAACCTTAATAAATCCATCCAATTTCTATTATTGATAGATCTTATTTTTTGTATTTTATCAATTAAAAGTAAGCTTTTTTTAATTTTCTTATCTAGTTTATTTATCACTGATTTATTTTTTGAAATTAAAGCTAATCTTCTTTTTGGCTTTATTCAAGTTATTTCTGTTGTAAACCATTCCAATTTTTAACGTCCTGTGATCTAAAATTTCATAAGTTTGTTTTTTTAGCTTGCACCAATCAAATTTTTTATAAAAATTTATCATTTTTTTTTCACAAATCAAAAATGCAATTTTGTGTTTTGAGAGAATAATATTATTATTAAATTTCATTAAAATATTTGAATATTTTTTTTTTCTATATTTTTTAAGAATAATCAAAGAATCAAAAAGTAAAAATTTATATTTTTTCTTTGAATGTTCAAAGTATCTTGATCTAAGAGAGGTATAGCCAATAATTTTATTTTTAAGGATCATTAAGTTATGTAGATCTGTTTTAAAATTATTTTTTTTAAACCAAGTTAATTGTGATTTTAAGGTATACCTCCATTGAGTATTTTTTAATTTGCAAATATTTTTAATTTGAATAGGTTCTAGGTCACTTGTTTTTTTTGAAAGTAATGTAATCATTAAATGTTTTATTTTAAAAATATTCTATCATATTTCTAGAAGATGATTTATTCTTATCTTAGAAAATAAATTAATTAAATATTTATTATCATAAACTTCTAAATACATGATTTCAAAAAAAAAAAATAGTAAAACTTTAGCAATAATTCTATGTAGAGTTGGGTCAAGAAGATTAAAAAATAAACTTTTTCTAAAACTAAATAAACAATTTGTACTAAAAATTTTTTTAGATAGGCTAAAAAAATCAAAGCAGGTCAATAAAATAATTTTTGCAACAACAATAAAGCATAAAGATAATATTATTGAAAAATTTGCAAAAGATAATGGCTATGAATGCTTTAGAGGAAGTGAAACTAATGTATTAAAAAGATTCTATGAGGCTATAAAAAAATTTGGTAGAAACTACAACATTGTTGTAAGAGCTAATGCTGATTGCCCTATATTCATGCCTACAATACTTGATAGAGATATTAAAAGATTTGTTAAAAATAAATTTGATGTTTATAGCCCCTTTCATAAAAACATAATGCCTTTTGGTTTTAGCTTTGTAATTTTTAAAAAAAAATACTGTTTTTAAAATATTCAAAAAAGCTAAACTTTTGAAATATAAAGAACATATTGAAAATTATTGTTTTGATAACGATAATAAATTTAAAATATTATTATCTCCAGTAAATGAGCTCTATAAGGCTCCTAAAATCAGAATAACACTAGACACTAAAAATGATTTTCTTAAAATAAAAAAAATTTTTAATAAGATTAAAAATGTTAAAATTAGTAATCAACCTTCACTATTAATCAATTTGTTTAAAAAAAATTAATTTTTTGATATTTCAAAATTATCAATGATTATTTTATCTAAGTTAGTATTTTTAAAAACGTGAAGAACATCATCTATTGTTTCTACAATGGGAAATTTATGTATATTAAAGGATGTATTTACTAGCGCTCCAACACTAGAAATTTTTTTAAATTCAGCTATCAAATTATAATAATCTTTATTATCTTTTTGGTTTAATATTTGTGCTCGAACAGTGTTATCGTAAGGATGTACGCCACATTTAAAGAAATCATGGTATTTCTTTTTTAATTCAAAACATGATGTCATATATTTAGAGTTAACAAAAGTATTTTTCTCAAAATATTCTTTTTCAGCAGTGTCTAAAACCGTCATAGCAAATGGCATCCAAAAATCTCTCGACTTAATATTATTGTTTAGTCTTGTTGAAATTCCATCAAAAATAGGTGAGGCTAATATTGATCGATTGCCTAATGCTCTTTGACCAAATTCTGCTCTTCCTGAGAATCGTGCAACTATTTCACCCATAAAGATATTTTTGCTAATTTTTTTTAAATTTAAATTTGTCACCTGGTAGTTGCTGAATTTATTTATTAAATATTTTTTACTCAAAAAACTATAATTCATTCCTAAATATGGAGTTTCTAAAGGTTGAATTTTTTGTAAGGGTTTTTTTTCTTTTAAATAGTCTTTTTCTATCATTAGATACAAGGCTCCTATTACATTCGACTCATCGGCAGGAGAGACTGGAACAAAAAAATTTTTTACCCCCTTTAAATTAGAAATTAATAAATTTGCCTTAACATTCATGGCTACACCACCACCATAAAAAATTAAATTTCTATTTTTATATTTCTTTAATAAAAAACTAGATAATTCTAATAAATTTTTTTCAAGAATAAGCTGAACAGCTCCTGCAATAGCATCAAATCTATAATATTTAAAAATTTTTTTAAAAAAATAAAACATATCATTAGGTTTTTTTTTGAACACAAGAGTACAATTTTTTTTATTTAATTTAAAAAAATTATCTAAGGTCTTAAACAATTTATTGGCTTCAAATCTATTAGCATAGGGTGCTAAACCCATTAATTTATACTCATCATGATATGGCAACATTTTTAAATTTAGGGTTGTCCATTGATATAATCTTCCTAAATTAAAACTGTTTGTTCCATGTAAAAATTTCAATCCTTTATCTGTAGGAATTGAAACGGCTTGGTTATATTTTCCCCCATCACCTTCTGCATGAATTATTATTGAGTTTTTAAAATTCCTAATTGGTGAGGAGTAGAATGCGTGATAATGATGACACTTATAATGTGGAATAAAAGATATTTCTGCTTTATTAATTCCAAGTTTTCTTATTAATTCTTTTTTTTTATCAAATAATTTTTTAATATTATAATTTAATGACTTTTTTTCATTATAAAATGAGACGTCAATATGGTGATCTTTTGCGATCTTTTTTTTTCCACCCATTGGGTAAAAATAGCTTTTTAACTTTTTATTCTTATAAATTTTCGGATACCAATATTTTTCATTTTCATCTATCCAGTCTTTTATTTTATATCTAGACTGTCTTTTAAAAATATAATTCACAATAGAGTCATAATTTTTAAAACTATTCTTATCGTTAATTATTCCAACTTCATCAATTTCACTTGGTTTTATTTTGGTAAACTCTAAACATTTTTTTATAGATAAAACAGGGAAACCAATTTCATTTTTTCGTTGAACAATCCTGTCCTCATGACATGCAAAAACAATTTTTCCATCTATAGATATCGCAGCTGATGATGCGTGAAACTCATATATTGCTAATTGAATTTTTGGTTTCATGATTTTTTTATTTAATAATGATATTTATCAGCTAATACTTTAATTATAAAAAAACACAATTAATAAATTTTCTATCTATGAAAAAAAAAAATATAATTATAGTTTTAAACTACTCCTTATATCTTAAAAGTTATATAAATAGCGATAGTTTTAAGCATTTAGAAAAAAAATATAATATATATTACGTTCTAGACAGCTCAATCAAGGAAACTGAAATAAAAAAAATTGTTAAAAAACCATTATATAAAAAATTTAAAAAAAAAATTATTCTCATATTTAAATACAAAAAAATTGAAACTAAATTTTTCTCTATGCTATTTAATAGAGTTCAGTTCAGAAATAGAAATAAGATCAAAAATATTTCATATTTAGTTAATAGACAACTAAAATTTAAATTATTTTATAATTATGTTAATGAAACTTTTTTCACAGGTGTAAAAAGATTTTTATTATGGTGTATTAAATTTTCTGTTAGAATCCTAAATTATATATTTATACATGAAATCTTTGACGAAATATTTAAAAAATTTATAAAAACAAATCAATCATTAGTAAACACATATAAAAAAATGAATCCAGATTTGGTCATAATACCTTTCAATGGAAACCATATTTCAATCTTTGATTCGATTAGATATTTCAAAAAAATAAACCAAAAAAAAATTTTTTTGTTGTCTGAAAATTGGGATAATTTATTTAGTAGATACATGATTAATCATCCGAGTTATATTAGTGTTTGGGGTCAGCAATCAAAGAATATATTAAAAGTTCATAAATTTAAGGGCAAAGCATATAATTTAGGTGCTCCTCGACTTGAACCATATTTTAAAGAAAAAAATATAAAATATAAAAACCCATATAATTTTAATTACGCTGTATATTTTGATAATGCATCTCCAAGAAAAAATGATAATTTAATTTTTTTAAGCAAAATTGATAATTTTATTGAAAAAAATAAAAACGATTTTAAAAATTTTAAATTAATTTTTAGACCACACCCATATACATTTTTACATGATATAAGTTTAATAGATTTTAAAAATTATAAAAATATTATTTTAGACCCACAAATGAAAAGTAGATATAATTATAATTTACCTTCTTCAAAAATAAAATCATCTGACGGCAAATATTCGATTGGATTAATTAAAAATGCTAAATTTATAGCTTGTTCGGCTAGTTCAGTCATAATTGAAGCATCAATTTTTTATAAAAATATAATTATTTATAGTCCAAAAAATAATTCTTATAATAAAAAGTTTAAATTATTAGATTTATGGGAACATTTTAAAGATGTTTCAAAATTTCCTAATATAAAGGTTTGTGATGACGAAAATAAAATTGGTCCCATGTTAAAAGAATTTAATAATAATAAATTAAAAATAAGTAAACAGCGCATTGATAAATTAAGAAATAATATACTGTATTCTAATAAATTAAATTATAGTAAAAGATTATATGACACTGTTAACAAAATTATTAAATAGAAAAAATATTTTTATTAAATGAAAAGAAAAATTTATTATAAAAAAACTGGAATGTACATCGATTGGAAACCTTTGTCAGAAATGCCTGATATTAAAAACTTTATTGATATTGGAGTTGGAGAAGGAACAAAAGATTTATGGAAAAAATGTAAAAATAAACGAATAATATGTATTGATCCATTAAGAGAG
>MDSY01125441.1_pt1 | contig 33973 bp, 29 predicted proteins | sample 811131 | NCBI WGS metagenome assembly MDSY01 (sample SAMN05326643, study PRJNA326480) | marine metagenome | isolation source: seawater | place: Atlantic Ocean: South West | collected 2010 | reverse complement strand
GAGACCCCGTGACACAAAATACTCATCGTTCAAAGCTACCTGCTCGAGTTGTTTCGCAATATCCAGAACGGGATCATCGATACCTAATTTAGTCAAGACTTCATCTGCGGCTTTCTTGATGATTTTGGCGCGTGGGTCAAAGTTCTTGTAAACCCGGTGACCGAAGCCCATCAGTCGGAAAGAATCGTTTTTGTCCTTCGCTTTGTCGATCCACTTCTGTAAATCACCTCCATCATTTTTGATGGATTCCAGCATTTCAATGACAGCCTGATTCGCTCCGCCATGCAGAGGTCCCCACAGAGCTGCAATTCCTGCCGAAACAGAGCTATACAAGTTTGCTTGCGAAGAGCCCACAACACGCACTGTTGCGGTTGAGCAATTCTGCTCATGGTCAGCATGCAAAATCAACAACTTATTGATGGCGCTTTCTACAATGGGATCAATTTCGTAGGGCTCTGTTGGAAGCGCAAACATCATTTTAAGGAAATTCCCGCAGTAGCCAAGTTCATTGGACGGGTAGACCGTAGGGTGACCTGTGTTGTGCTTGTAAGCTTGTGCGGCAAGAGTAGGCAGTTTTGCTATTAAGCGGTGTATGGTCTTTTCAATGTCGACTACGGAACGGTCGGGATTCTGAGATTCCGGATAAAACGTACTAAGGCTTGAAATCATGGAGCTAAGCATGCCCATGGGATGCGCTCCAGCAGGGAATGCCTCAAAAAATCGCTTCATGTTTTCATGCAGAAGCGTGTGATGCGTTATGCTTTCTTTGAAGTACGTAAGTTGCTTGTCGTTGGGAAGCTCTCCGTAGATAAGCAAGTAGGCAACCTCAAGGAATGAAGCCCTGTCTGCGAGGTCTTCGATAGCGTAGCCTCTGTATCTTAAAATACCATTTTCGCCATCCAAATAAGTGATGGCACTTTTCGTTGACCCTGTATTCTTAAAGCCATAGTCCAACGTTATATAGCCCGATTGAGCACGCAGCTTCGAAATATCGATTGCTTTTTCGTTCTCAGTTCCCTCAATGATAGGAAGTTCATATTCAGTTCCATTGAGAATGAGGCGTGCTTTTTCACTCATAGCAGAGGAGGGGATTTAGTTTGTTTCTAAGTAGCAGTTCCGAGAAGTAAAAATTCCACTCGGACTGCAAATATACACGTTTGAGCACCGATGACAGCACCTCATTTTGGGAGCTGATGGAGTGCGGGCACTCATCAATTCCGTAATTATTACCAGGACGAATTAAAATTATCTCGGTAAGCCTCCCATTCCACTTGCGAAACACTACCGTTGTACTTTTTATTGAAAAACTTCAAGAACATTTCCAATTGAGGTGGGGTTTTGAAGCCCGAAATAGGAGTGATGATTTCCGCATTTTCGTCCATGTAAACAATAGTTGGATAGGCATTAACACCGAGTGCCCGTGACAGCTGGTGGGTGCTATTTCGGCCCCGAACATTTTGTTTCCACCCCGGATTCTCAAACGTTTTGCCTTTGTATTGTATCGGGTTGGGGGATTCAGCATCGAATTTAACTGCGTAGTAGTTGGCATTGAGGTAGTCAATAACCTGCTGATTCGTGAATGTACGAGACATCATCATTTTGCAAGGTCCACACCACTCGGTATAAACATCCATCATAATTTTGCGCGGATGATCTTGCTGAGCGGCAATAGCTTCTTCGAGACTCATCCAATTCACCTTGGCCTCTTGGGCGAAGTTGATTTGTGCAAAGGAAAAAAGGAAGAGAAGTGTGGTGAAGGCTTTTCCAGCAAAAGTCATGGCGTGAAATTTTTTGCAATATCGCAAAAGAAATGCGTTCGGAGGTGCTTTTCAGAAAGGTTGTGATTCTTGAGAACCTCAATTTGACCATTGATTGCCGTCATAGGACCGATGAGAGTTTTGATTTTCAAGCTTCTGTATTTTGTTTTTCGGCTATCCATAGATGTGTACTCAGGCTTTGAGTGGTTGTCATCAGATGATTATTGAAAAGGAAAAAAGGAGGAGTTTGTTATAGGTATGGTTGTATTTTGCGAAGAATCTAACAATCATAAATGATGTCTTCAACAGCAATCAATACCTCTCAAAAGGAACTGTTTGGTCACCCAGCAGGGCTTTTCATTTTGTTTTTTACAGAAATGTGGGAGCGCTTTTCGTACTATGGAATGCGGGCCATTCTAGTTTTATACCTCGTTTCTGAATCTACAGGATTCAATCCGGGATTGGGATGGTCGAATGGAGATGCTTTGGCTCTTTATGGATGGTACACCATGATGGTGTACGTTATGTCTGTTCCAGGAGGGTACATAGCAGACAAATTATTGGGTCAAAAAAAATCTGTTCTTTTTGGTGGGATTTTGTTGGTCATCGGCCACAGTACCCTGGCAATTGAGCAAATGTGGGCTTTCTATACTGGCTTGGTATTTATCGTTCTAGGCTGTGGTATGCTCAAACCAAATATTTCTACCATGGTGGGAGGGCTTTACAAGCCGGGAGATATAAGACGTGACAAGGGGTTTACTATTTTCTATATAGGCATCAATCTGGGAGCATTTATATCTAGTCTAGTAGTCGGATATGTAGGCGAAGTTTATGGCTGGCATTATGGATTTGGACTTGCTGGTATTGGCATGGCACTGGGTTTGCTGCAGTATTTGATCGGATTGAAATACCTCAAACAGGTAGGTGATTTCTTGGGAGACACGAAGGACAATAAGGAGGTGATGAATAAACCTCTAACAAAAATTGAAATTGACCGTATTGTAGTTCTTCTAATATCCTTCCTTCTTGTAATTGTATTCTGGGGAGCTTTTGAGCAAGCTGGAGGACTAATGAATATCTACACGATGGAGAAGACAGATCGACTCATTGGCGATTGGCAAGTGCCGGCCTCTTGGTTCCAGTCGATCAACGCAATGTTCATTATATTCTTCGGAACGGCAGTAGCTATTTTTTGGGCCAATAGAAAGTTGAAGGGGAGGATTTCAACTTCTTTGTTCAAGATGTGCCTTGGTCTAATTATCATGGGGGTCGGCTTTTTCTTCATGACGGGCGCAACAGCTCAGTATGAGGCCACGGGAAGTTCAGCGATGTATTGGCTTGTTTTTGCCTACTTATTCCACACAATTGGAGAGCTTTGTTTGTCTCCTGTGGCTTTGTCCTTTGTTACAAAGCTTGCACCTGTTAAGTATGCTTCCATCATGATGGGGATTTACTTTGCTATGACTGGTTTTGGCAGCAAGCTCGCAGGCCTTTTAGGCGAGTGGTCGTCAAGCCTAGGGGAATACACTATTTTTACTGGAATCGCTTTGACGAGTGTCTTTTTAGGTCTGCTTGTATTGATGCTCCGTCCGAGACTTGAAGCGCTAACGCATGGTGTTGAGGATGAAGAGAAGATAGTTGCTTAAGGCTCTTTTTTTCTCATAAAAAAACGGGGTGATTCTGCAATTGCAGAGTCACCCCGTTTTATGTTGTTGAGCATATTGCCAACTCTAAAAGTTCTCCTCTATAAAATCCAACATCATAGTGTACAAATGGAGCCGCGTATTGCCTCCATAAATCCCATGATTGCGATCTGGATAAACAAAGAAATCAAAATCCTTTCCTGCGGAAACCAATGCGTTCACCATTTCCATTGAATTTTGATAGTGTACATTATCATCGGCGGAACCGTGAATAAGCAATAATGGACCTGTCAATTTATCTGCATGATTCACAGGACTGTTGTCGTCATAGCCCTTGCTGTTTTCTGCAGGAGTCTGCATAAAACGTTCGGTATAAATGCTGTCATAGTAACGCCAGTTGGTCACAGGCGCTACTGAAATGCCTGCGCTGAAAACGTCGGCGCCCTTGGTCATGCTTAAAAGTGTCATGAAGCCACCATACGACCATCCTTGTATGCCGATTCGACTTGCATCGATGTAATCCAAACCTCCTAGGTGCTTACCAAAATCAATGAAGTCCTCTGTTTCCAGCTTGCCTAATTCCTTGTACGTGCTGTGTTCAAATTTGCGACCGCGCTTTGGTGTTCCCCGAGGATCACAACTGGCAACTATATAGCCGCGTTGCGCGAGCAGTTGATGCCAATAGTAGTTCGAGCCTCCCCAGCTGTCCTCCACTGTGTTAACGCCAGGACCTCCATATATAGCTACATAGACAGGGTAGGTGTTGCTCGGATCAAATCCGGGAGGCTTGATCATCCAGCAATTCAAATCATCCCCAGTTTTGTTTGTGAAGGAGAAAAAGGTTTTGGGCTGCATGTTGTACGCAGCTATTTTTTCCTTCAGGGGTTGGTTGTTTTTTAATTCACGAACTACACTTCCCTTGCGGCTTCTTAGGGTATACGTCGGCGGTGTATTTGCATCGTGGTATGTGTGAATGTAATAGTCAAAAGAATCAGAGAATCGAGCGCTATGTGTTCCAGCACCTTGATGAAGCAGGGTCATTTGACCCTTGAGGTTCACACGGGCGAGGTGCGTTTGAGTGGCTCCTTTCTGAGAGCATGAAAAGTAGATTTCTTTGCGCTTGGTATCGTACCCCTGCACCTCAAGAACATCCCATTCACCAGAAGTAAGTTGCACGTCTTCTGATTTTCCATCGGTACTAAACTTATACAAGTGATTATAGCCATCTCGCTCGCTTGGAAGAATAAACGCTTTTCCATTGCTCACAAAACGGATGTCGTCGGTGATGTCAATGTAGGTTTTGCATGACTCTGTCCAGACCTTTTTCATCGAGATTCCACCAGCACCAGCCTCAGCACAATTTCCAACAAGAATCCCCATTTTATTTTGATGGCGATTCATGGTCATCAGGATAAGTTGTTCACTGCTTACGCCCCACTTTACCCGGGGAATGTATTCGGATTTTTTGTTCAGTACGGTGAGCATTCTTCCGCTTTCAGTGTTGTATACGAGTACACTCACTTTTGCATTGTCTTCACCAGCCTTAGGATACTTAAAGGTGTATGGCTCAGGATATAGCTGGCCATATATTGGCATTGAGAATTCTTTGACATCGGTTTCGTTAAAACGGTAAAAGGCCAAGAACTTGCCTTCAGGAGACCAAAACAACCCATTGTCTTTTCCGAATTCCTCCTCGTAGACCCAATCGGTGGCGCCATTAATAATTTTATTGTTCTCGCCGTCTTTGGTGACTTGAGTTTCTTTCTGAGTTGTCAGGTCAACAACAAAAACGTTGTTGTCACGCACAAAAGCTACTTGACCAGCATTGGGGGAAAAAACAGCTAATCGCTGTTTGCCTGTTTCAAAGTCTGACAGCGGAAGCGTTGTGCCTTCCGTGAGGTTGTGCGTGTAGTAATTTGCGTAAAAGGAATGCCGGTAAATGCCTTCCGTCTCGGTTGTAATGAGCAAGTGGGATTCGTCAGCCGAAAATTCATAGTTATCAAATCCTTTGGAGCCATCTTGGAAAACAGAAGTGCTGGTGGCAATGGTGTCAATTGCCTTTCCAGAGCGATAGGCGTACTTGACGATAGCACTTCCCTCATTTGTTCGCTCCAAGCTAGTGTAGTGCTTTCCGTCATTCATGGATCTTACTCCGGATACGTATTCGCTCCGAAACTCACCACTGTACCAAATGAGGTCGTTGGATAGCAATTCAAATGGAGAATCTTGAGCACGGGCATTTGGGCTCAGGATTACGAGCATTAAAAGGAAAGTCCCAAAAAACTTATTCATCATGATTTTCTTGCGTTCAGGTATCATTATTCTACTGTTGGAAAGGAGAAAGATAGGAAGTTGAAATTCTGTGCCCACAATAACCGGCCTTGAATTATGTTTGACAGCATGACACAGTTGTGGATAAAATCATTTCAAGAAGCTTTTTCTGAGCGTATTACGATCAAGCTTGATCCCGAAAGTTTGAATGGTGCGGCGATGGATTACACCGAAGACCTGCATTACCTGCCGCAAGCATTGGTTGAACCTGATACCAAAGAGCACGTCAGCGAAGTGTTGCGCTGGGCAAATGAGCACGGTGTTCCAGTAACTCCAGCTGGTGCTTTGACGGGGTTGAGTGGAGGTGCACTCCCAGTTCGCGGTGGGATTTCAATGTCTACACGAAAGATGAACCGAATAGTTGAAGTGGACGAAACCAATCACCAAGTGCGGGTTCAACCGGGTGTGATTGTTCAAGAACTTCAAGAATTCGTGCAGTCCAAAGGGTTATTTTACGCCGTGGACCCTGCCTCGCGAGGCACATGCTCGATTGGCGGAAACATTGCCGAAAACAGCGGAGGTCCTCGCGCGGTTAAGTACGGTGTCACTAAGGATTGGGTATTGAATTTAGAGGTCGTTATTGCCGATGGTTCGGTTATTAATACAGGAGCTAACACATTGAAAAACAGCACGGGATATAATCTTACATCACTTGTTGTGGGAAGTGAAGGGACATTGGTTTTTGTGACAGAAGCCACGTTGAAGCTGCTGCCTTGGCCTTCGCACAATGCACTGATGTTGGTGCCGTTTAAAAGTGCGGAAAATGCTTGCAGTGCTGTTTCTGAGATTTTCAAATCCGGAGCGCAGCCTTCGGCGTTAGAATTTATGGAGCGAGCGGCCATTGAAATAGCACAGCGGTACACGGACGACTACTCTCTGACGCTCTCGCCTGAAACAGAGGCGCATCTGCTGATTGAGGTCGACGCATTTCGATTTGAAGATCTCATGCCTCAGATAGAGAGAATTCTTCCTGTCATAGAGCGATTAGAAGGAGGAGATCCACTTTTTGCCGATGATGAGGCCTCGAAGAACAGCCTTTGGCGGCTGCGACGTTCTGTGGGAGAAGCTGTGAAGGCCGAGAGTACTTACAAGGAGGAGGATACAGTTGTTCCTCGTGGTGCTTTGCCTGAGTTGCTCAAGGTGGTCAAAAAAGTGGGTGCAGAATTTGGTGTTGAAAGCGTGTGTTACGGCCATGCCGGCGATGGTAATTTGCACGTTAATATCCTTAAAAATGACATTTCTGACCAACGTTGGGACGAGGAGCTTCCGTTGGCAATCAGAGAATTGTTTAAGAAGGTAATTGAATTGGGAGGAACATTGAGTGGCGAACACGGGATTGGCCTTGTTCAGAAGCCGTACATGGATTTGGCTTTTCCTGAACGGGCACTGCAGTTGCAGCGGGATATAAAAAATGCTTTCGACCCGAATGGCACCCTAAATCCAGGCAAGATTTTTCCGGACGCTTAATGTGCTCAAATTGTGTGCTTTTCGAAAATCTGAATTAGGTTTGCGAACGATTAGAATACCACAACATGGCCAACGAATTATTGAAAGGAAAGAGAGGCATCATCTTTGGTGCATTGAACGACCAATCTATCGCATGGAAAACCGCTTTACAAGCGCATGCTCAAGGCGCTGAATTGGTTCTTACAAATGCGCCTGTAGCGATGAGAATGGGGGAAATCAACAACCTTTCGAAGTTGGTGGGTGATGCACCCGTAATACCGGCAGATGCGACAAGTGTTGAAGATTTGACAGCGCTTATGGAAGGAGCTATGGAGCATTTCGGCGGCAAGGTCGATTTCATACTGCACTCCATCGGAATGAGCCCCAATGTGCGGAAGGGCAGGCATTATACAGATGTGAATTACAACTGGTTGCAAACAACACTTGACGTGAGCGCGATCAGTTTGCACAAAACATTGGCGGTTGCCAAGAAGATGGATGCCATCAATGAATGGGGAAGCGTGGTTGCCTTGACTTATATCGCGGCACAATGCATTTTCCCAGATTATGGTGATATGGCGGATGCAAAAAGTCTTCTAGAGAGCATTACACGAAGTTTCGGATACCATTATGGCGTTGCGAAAAAAGTTCGTGTAAACACTGTGAGCCAGAGCCCAACTGTTACTACTGCGGGAAGCGGAGTAAAAGGATTTGATGAATTCATTTCATACAGTGAATCGATGAGTCCTTTGGGCAATGCAGATGGTTTGGCCTGTGCCGACTACTGCGTTTCACTTTTCAGTGACCTTTCTCGATTTGTGACCATGCAAAATCTTTTTCATGACGGAGGATTCTCAAGCACGGGTGTAAGTCAAGAGGTGATTTCAAAATTTGAGCCGGAAGACTAAATTCTCATGTGATGACACAACTTCTAGTTGTTTGATTTCGTTTCTATTCGAGCATAAACATCTGTAATTTCAGATAAATAACTGTTTTTTTTAGATGATTCAATGGACATTGAAGTTTTAAAATTTGGAGGTTCTTCTCTGGTTTCGGCTAGTTCGCTCCGGAAAGTGGCGGAAACCTTGGTGCGCCGTCGCTCTCAGAAGCGCATCGTTGTTTGCTCTGCTATGGGTCGAGCAACCAATGATTTGATCACTATTGGACTAAAGGCCTCGCGGGGCGAAGAGTCATTCAGAAAGAATATCCAAGCATTGGAACAGCGCCACTTGCTTGTCTCCGGTGAACTCGGTTTCGATGAAAAATCTCAACAGCTGCCTGCGGAGATTAAGGGCCTACTGGAAGAGCTGAAAGACCTTAGTGAAGGCTTGTTTTTGATAGGTGAACTGAGTGCGAAGAGTATGGATCATTTGGTTTCTTTTGGAGAACGTATGGCGGTTCCGTTGGTCTCAGCTTGGCTGAAGCAGGTGGGTTTGCACGTGCGTCGTGTGGATGCGCGAGATTGGATTGTGACTGATGAGAATTACGGAGCGGCGGAAGTGATGAAGAATGAAGCCAGTCATTTGATTCGTCAAAGCATCGAGGAGGACATGGAATTTGAGGTGCTGATTACCGAAGGTTTTATAGGGCGATCCAAGAATGGGAATGCCACGACCTTAGGGCGCGGTGGGAGTGACTATACAGCATCCTTGATTGCCAGTGCAGTGGAAGCGCGATGCATGGAGAAATCGACCGATGTGCCTGGAATGCTTACTGCTGATCCACGGATTGTCCCAGACGCAAAGGTCATTGATGAAATGAGTTATGAGGAGGCCATGGAGCTCTGTCATTTTGGAGCCAAAGTCATTTATCATCCCACGATTCAGCCACTTCGGAAATCAGGCATTCCTCTAATCGTACGAAGTACTTTTGAATCGGAATCACTTGGAACCCGTATCGTGCAGTCGCCAACAACGAAGGCACTTGTCCGAGGTTTGTCTAGTGTGAATGAAATTAGTTTAATCACCCTGGAGGGGGGGCAAACTATTGGTAAACCTGGTTTTTCGTCGCGAATATTTTCGCTCCTCGCTGAACATCAAATAAATGTCGTACTGATTACCCAGAGTTCCTCGGAAAATAGTTTGACGTTAGGAATTGCAGACAGTGACTTGGAAGCGGGTAAAGCAGCACTGTCGTCGGGATTGGAATCCGATATTTTACTCAAGCGTTTGGCTCCTCTTCGAATTGATTCAGGACTGAGCATCGTAGCAATTGTAGGCGGTGGAATGGTCAGTACATATGGAGTAAGCGGCAGGGCCTTTCAAGCTTTGGCTCGTGCACGTGTCAACGTTAGGGCAATTGCCCAAGGTAGCACGGAACTCAATATCTCAATCGTTGTTAGCACTGAGGACGTTCCCAATGCATTGAAGGCTCTTCATAGGAGGTTCTTTCAAGTTGAATTGGCGACTGAGGTAAATGTCTTTTGCGCGGGAGTTGGTCAAGTGGGTTCGTCATTTCTTGGATTGCTGTTGAATCGAAAAACTTCGCCAGCATTGAACGTGAATTTTAACGTGGTAGGAGTGGCGAATAGTAAGCGCTTTGCTTTTTTAGCAGAGGGTGAATTGGAATGGAGGCAGGCGCTGAATCGAACAGATGGCTGTCAGTCCATTCGTGAAGCCTTTGACGCATTTTGTTTCTTGCCTCTTCCTAATAAAGTTTGGGTCGACAACACTGCTTCGGCTGAAGTTGCTGCGCTCACAGTAGAAGCACTCAATCAGGGTATTTCAGTGATTTGTTCAAATAAAATTGCGGCTTCGCAATCCATGCAAGAGTGGAGCGACATTCAAGCTGCTATGCTCGCAAACAAGGTTTTTTTTGCAAATGAAACGAATGTGGGCGCGGCCTTGCCCGTTCTTGGAACGTTGCGAACGATGATTCAATCGGGAGATAAAATCCAATGCATCGAAGGAGTCCTCAGCGGATCACTGAACTATATATTCAGTTCTCTTGACCGGGGTGTTTCATTCGAATCTGCTGTGAATGAGGCCGTTGATTTGGGCTATGCTGAGCCCGATGCTCGGTTAGACCTGTCTGGCAGGGACGTGGCGCGGAAAATTTTGATTTTGGCACGCCAATGTGGGGCTGCCATAGAATCTTCGTCGGTATCGGTGCAAGGTTTTCTTAAGCCTGGAGCGATGGAAGCTTCATTTGAAGGCTTCATGCAGGACCTGTCTTCTTGGGGGGAACCTGTGACCGAATTGCATCATCGTGCAAAAATAGACGGCAAAAGGCTTCGCTATATTGCTCGGTGGGATGGCGCTGGAATCTGCGAATGTGCTTTGGAATCACTTCCAGTCGATCATCCATTCTTTGGTTTGGAAGGCACGGACAATGCAATTGCCATTTCATCTTTGCGTTACAACAAAAGCCCATTGGTGATACAAGGTTCCGGTGCTGGTGCTGAGATCACGGCTAGCGGTGTGTTATCCGACCTTTACGCCATTGGAAATATTGTTTCTGTGACTCCTGAAACTCGATTTATATGAAGAAGGAGGTAAAAGTATGGGCGCCCGCTACGGTAGCAAATCTAAATGTTGGTTTTGATTCGCTGGGTTGTGCATTGAGTAATCCGGGAGAAGAGATGATTTTGCGCCGTACTTCTGCAAAGGGAGTGGTACGTGTGAAAGCTGTTCATGGTGCTGAATTGGATTTGGATCCGAAGCGAAACATTGCTGCAGTTGCCGCACAGAGTTTGCTCACCGCAATGGGGAATCCTTGTGGCATTGAAATGGAGATTTTCAAAGAAATCATGCCGGGAAGCGGGATTGGGTCCAGTGCCGCAAGTGCAGCCGCCGCAGCGGTCGCTGCAAATGAGTTACTCGGTGCAGGCTTACGTCCAAATGAATTGCTCCCATTCGCTTTGGATGGTGAGCAGCTGGCAAGTGGTGTGCGACACGCTGATAATGTCGCCCCAGCTTTGTTGGGTGGATTGGTATTTTGTCCACCAATAGGAGCGCCTATTTCCTTGCCAATTCCAATGGACTGGCACTTGCTTGTAATGCATCCTCAAATTGAAGTAAAAACAGCCGACTCAAGAAGTGTTCTTCCAAGAACTGTTCCGTTTGATGCGGCAGTGCTTCAGGCGCGTTGGATGGGTGCATTCATTTCTGCATGTCATCGAGATGATTCAGAGCAAGCAATGCTGGCCTTGGAGGATTTACTGGTGGAGCCGCACCGCCAAGATTTGATTCCTCACTTTAAAGAAGTAAAGCAATTGGCACTTTCATCGGGAGCACTGGTAGGTGGAATATCAGGAAGCGGTCCATCGACATTTTGGATATGCAAGGATCGCGAGAATTCGGAAACTGTGGCCAAAGCATTTCGATCATTCATTGTTGTAAAAGACACTCCATTTCATTTGCATCATTCTCAAATTTCTGCGCAAGGCGCGCACGTTGTCGCATGAAATACAGAAGCCTAAATCAACCCACAGCGTGGCGCTCCTTTCGTGAAGCGCTCAGAGAAGGTTTGGCCCCGAACCGGAGCTTGTTCGTGCCTGAATACATTCCTACGCTTCCAGCGGGCTTTTATAAAAACGCAACTTTGGTCGAGATTGGCGCTGAAATGATGGGCTCGTTCATCGGTTCGGACTTATCGAATGCTCTGGTGCAGGAGATTACAGAAGATGCGTTGGATTTTGACATCCCATTGGTTCCTCTTGAGAATGGATTGCACATGCTTGAACTTTTTCATGGCCCTACAGCAGCCTTTAAGGATGTTGGTGCTCGGATGATGTCCCGCCTCTTGCAGAGTGTGTCAGATGAGAAACTTACCGTTCTTGTGGCAACTTCTGGCGATACAGGTTCTGCAGTCGCTCAAGGATTTTTGGACGTTGAAGGCATTGATGTGGTCATTCTTTATCCCAGTGGTCGGATTAGTCGGATTCAAGAACAACAACTTACGACAGTAGGGAAAAATGTAACGGCTCTGGAGATTGCAGGGTCATTTGATGACTGCCAAGCACTGGTGAAGAGTGCTTTTGAGGATTCGGAAATCCAACGCAAACGACCTTTGACTAGCGCCAACTCCATCAACATAGGAAGGTGGCTTCCACAGAGTATTTACTATGCATGGGCTGCGTCCCAAATTGCCAGTCCAGCTAGATTTGTCGTGCCTTCAGGGAATTTTGGTAACATAGCAGCGGGCGTTTTGTCACAAAAAATGGGAGTTCCGGCTCATTCGTTTGTTTCTGCGATCAATTCGAATGTGACTATGTCGGAATACTTAGCGTCGGGCAACTATAGACCACGGGCTTCTGTGCAAACAATTTCCAACGCAATGGACGTGGGCGATCCGAGCAATCGACCACGCCTTGAATGGCTCTACCAAGATAGTTTTGATGAAATGCAGGACAAATTTTCGGCTATTGCCGTGAATGAAGATTTGACGAAACAAACGATGAAAATGGTTTGGGATGAGCATCAACAATTGATTTGTCCGCACACTGCGGTTGGTGTTTCTGTAGCACGGGATTTGGTTGAGGATGGAGAAGGCCATGCGCTTACTGTGGTTCTTGCTACGGCTCATCCAGCCAAGTTTGGAGATGAAGTTGAAAAGGCAACGGGTCAAACGGCAGTTGTTCCTTTGGCTTTGCAAGGCTGCTTGGAGATGAGAAAGGTTTCTATCCAATTGCCACCGAGTTATCCAGCGTTCAAGGCCTATTTGATGGATTCAGTGGTTTGATCCAGTATCGCTTGCTCGAAGGCCTTAGCCATGAGGCGCACAGCTTTTGATTGTTGTTCTGGTGGAAGTTCTGATGGCGGCCCCCAAGGAGTGGGATTGACGTCGATAATGAATAGTTTTCCGGAGGATGCATCTCGCAGTGCATCGAGTTCAGCGTAATCTGCGTGAAGCTTTTCCATCAATCGAATAGTGCGCTCCACTTCAATCGGAGAAATGGCATCGTCAATTGCTATCAAATGAGCAGATTCACACTGGTTGGTGAATCGAGTGTCAGCGGATTTGATTTTTTTGTAAACAACAGGAATTTTCCCACGGATATAGACCAACCGAAAATCATAATATTTGCCCAGCTTGTCAGTGTTCTGAATGTCCAACTGATAGACTGAATTGGTGCTTTTTTCTGACATCTTTATGGGGCCTTGAATGGCTCGGCCATCGTGCCTTGCATTGAACTCACTTTTCACTACCATGGTACCATGGTACTCGCATGGATCGACAGACATTCCGTGCCCGAACGCGTGGATGTGAGCATTTTCAAGGGTTGATTTTCGAATGTCAAGGCATTGATCATTCCACACGGTATATGAAGCGAACCAGGGGGGCATCGGTGTGTTTTTTTCCGTTTGGTCCTCAAAGCGAATGCAAACTGATGGCGAGGTACGAGGGGCATTGGTGAGCTCCCACTTGAGCGATCGACACATTTTGAACAATGCGCTTTTTCGCGAGGGGAAATCGGGATAGACCACAATGGAAGGTGCTCTTTTTCCGTGTGCAATAGCTGCTGAGAGTAAGAACAACCGATGTCTGGCATGTTTCATTAGCCGATCGAAAATGGGCATTTGCTTTGGCAATTCAATCCCGAATGGCCGGCTTCTCATTGAATTGAAGAATCGATTGGTTTCCACTTGCGTTGTTCGGAGGGGCGGCCGCATCGTCGCAATAAAAAGTCAGTCTCCCACTTCAGTCCGCGAGCAGGACTGTACTCGCGTGCGTAGAAGATAATTTGAAGGTGCAAATCATTCCACTTTTCTTTAGGAAACAGTCGCTTTGCGTCCCGTTCTGTCTGTTCTACGTTTTTCCCATTGGACAATCCCCAGCGGTACATTAAACGATGAATATGGGTGTCCACTGGAAATGCAGGAACACCAAAAGCTTGTGCCATTACAACAGATGCTGTTTTGTGGCCAACGCCAGGCAGCGCTTCGAGCGAATCAAAATCACTAGGCACCTCGCCTCCATGATTTTCCAAGAGTAGTTCGGACAGCCTATGGATATTCTTTGATTTGGCAGGAGATAAGCCGCATGGGCGTATTATAGTCTTTATCTCGTTGACGGAAACATCAGCCATCTTTTGCGGGCAGCCTGCCAATTGAAACAATGCGGGTGTAACTGTATTCACCCGTGCGTCGGTGCATTGGGCTGACAATAAAACGGCAATCAGCAGTGTGAAAGCATCTGTATGATCAAGTGGAATGGGAGTTTCGGGGTAGAGACGTTCCAATTCCTCCATGATGTGACCCACTTTTTCTTTCTTCTTCATGGCGCAATGGAATCTATGCGCACTGATGCAGATTCATTGCTGAGCAATTCTCGGTGCGAAGAACCGTTCAATTTTAATGTGATTTCATTGACTTGATCTTCGAACAATTCGAACAAGCCGTTTGAATGCAATTTCAATGGAAGGGGAGCCTTCATTGTTTGAGTTTCTATGTAGATGAATGTGAGGTCAAAGTCTACTTCTTTGCCGATGTAAGTCCAAGCCATTTCTTGCTCTCCGTCGGACAGGAGCTGACCTCCCCAATGTTGGGTGACGTAGTGTTTGATTGCCAGTTCCGCAGCTGAATTTTCCAGCTGATCGCCAAGCCGCCAAGTGATTTCTTGGTTACCTGTTGCGGAAAGTGCGCGCTCTAAATCGTCGGTGAATATTCTCAATATGCCCTGCCAGGTCGAAGTATTTTCATTCCATTCCAAGGCCAATCGACTGTAATGAAAATCATGCGTATATGCCATGCTACGTGCAGCCAAAAATGCAGAGCATGTGAAGAAGATGGCTAGAAAGATGCGTACGGTATGCATGGAACAAAATTAGGGCGTGGTAACTTGCGCCTTATGACAATGGATGAAAACTTATTGAGGCGCGTGAGTGCGAGTTGGACGAAATCGTCCCTTGAGTCCATTGGTTTAATGCTGCAGGGTAATCCCAAGGTTGTGATCACTGCGCATCGTTCACCCGACGGAGATGCGGTTGGATCAACACTTGGTCTCTATCACGTATTAAAGGCCATGGGTGTGGATGTTGTCGTGGCTTTGCCAGATCGATTTGCCTCCTTTCTTGATTGGATGCCTGGTGTGCAATCAATTGTCTTTCATAGTGAGAAACCAGAGATCGTTGAGAAACATCTAGCTCAAGCAAATGTCCTATTCTGTTTGGATTTCAATTCTCCAGATCGAGCAGGAAGTTTGGCGGATTGCATTCGCCAGACGGATGCAAAATTGGTGATGATTGATCATCATAGAGATCCTGATGCGTTTGCGGACTTGATGGTCTCCGACCCATCCTGCGGCTCCACGTGTGAATTGATTTGCGATTGGGTGCTGGCCTCTGGGCATTGGTCAAAAATGAGTATAGCTTCGGCTCAATGCCTGTACACTGGCATTGTCACGGATACGGGCTCGTTTCGTTTTCCTTCTGTGACTGCTCATACCCACGAAGTTATTGCGGGTCTGCTTGATTTGGGCTTGCAGCATGCAGAGGTACATGAATCGACTTTCGATGACCAGTCGTTGAGCCGTGTCCAGCTTCATGGGTTTGCGCTTAGTGAGCGCTTGAAAATATGGGACAAAGCGGGAGTTGGTCTCGTCGCATTGGATTTAAACGATTTGGAACGCTTCGAATATGAATCGGGTGATACGGATGGATTGGTGAACCGTATTCTTGGCATTCGTGGAGTTAGAATGGCTATTTTTATGAGGGAATCTGATCCGGGAAAGGTAAAGATGAGCCTCCGGTCGAAGGGAAGTTTGGATGTTCAGGCTCTTGCAGTTGAGCATTTTAGTGGAGGCGGTCACACCAATGCTGCGGGCGGCATTTTGCTCGGTATGTCAGCTGCGGCAGCCAAGGATAAAGTTATTGATGTTATCGACGAAATGATCAGCCGCCAATTATGAAAAGCTGGTTCTTGCGGCCGTATTTGCGCTTATTTTCACTTTCTTACTTTTCTGGTCTTTCCTTTTTTTTAGTGCTTTTTCTTGGATGTGATTCAGTGGAAGAACCTGCAAGCATGCGGCAAGTTTCACCTAATCAATTAATTGAGCTGAATCATCTTAATGTGCTAAAGCAAAGAGCTTTAATTGATTCTGTTGTATTCTTTCGAGGATGGATTGAATCTCCGGGTTTCAAGGAAAACGCATCGGGTATTCGTTTGCTTTCTGCGGAGGCATTTGAGCAGGCGAAGCCAATCAAACAGGGCGACACCTTGTCGTGGTTGGGCAAAGCGATGTTGTTGGACTCTACAGTCTTGTTTGACTGGAACGAAGCGGAGCCTTTTTCCATTATTGTTGATGCATCGAATTGGCCACTTGGTTTCCATGAGTTGGCCAAGGAAATGCGTTATTGCAATGCGCTGTCAGCGATAGTTCCCTCTCATTTGGGTTGGGGGCTTACCGGTTTGTCTGGCGCTGTTCCTCCAGATGCGGTTATCTGGATGGAGCTAGATTTTTTTAGTTTGAGACCAAAGAAGTCAGAGATTGACTTTAAATATGCACCGGATTCGTGGGATGCGTTTATAGATGCATTTGAATCTGAGAGTTTTCGTGCAGATTCAGCCTGGCTCAAGCGTCCAAAACTATTAGCTAGCCCATGCGTGGCTTGGGGAGATGAAGATTCAAAAAGAGCTGCGTTTGTGACGGGCACACCTGTTTCGATTTCAGTCAGAACCTTTCAATCAGGGCAGAACCCAAAGAGCCATGTGGACTTGGGTTGGAATCAATGGGAATTTAGGATGGGAGATGACCAGCAAGTATTGCCTCTTTTCGAAGCGTTGATTAGTCAAAACCCCAAATATTCAAAATGGGAATGCCATTGTCCTGTCGACATGGTCTTTGGCACAGAAGGAATTCCGAGCGCAGGTTTGCTGCCTGGACACGTCGTTGGGTTTCAATGGGAGCTGAGTCCGATGACAATGGACAACATTTAGTAGCTCTTTGCTCAATTGCCCAAAAGGAATAGACAAGGCCTTTTGTTGAGTTCTGGCTTTGGAGCTCTCCGCCACTCTTCAATCGTTTTCGACTGAATCCACTCATCGTCCAACGTGATGTCCACGGCGATGCATAATTGTTGATCAGGGTTCAATCGTTTCAAGCATTCAGCATATGTGGCGTCATTGCGGTAGGGTGGTTCCATGAAAATCTGTGTCTCCTTGCGGCGCTGCAGGCCTTCATTCATTTCCTTCCAAATATTATCGCGTCGCTGATTGTCACGGGGCAAGTATCCTTTAAAAGCGAAATGTTGGCCGTTCATTCCTGAAGCCATAATGGCGAGTAGTATGGAGCTAGGCCCCACGTGCGGTATAACTCTCCATCCTGCGTTGTGCGCCATTCTTACGGCTGAGGCGCCAGGGTCGGCAACTCCGGGTGCTCCTGCGTCTGAAAGTAAGGCGATGTCGTCATCCGTTTTGAACCATTGAATTAGATCTACCAAGTCCTCAGGCTGGGTGTGCTCATTCAACAAGAAGCTTGGCTTCAGATTGGGATTCTCATCTGGGAAAGCATCTTTTAGTAATCTTCGGGTGCTACGATCACTTTCCACGATTAGCCGAGAGCATTTTCCCAAGGCCGTGATGGCGCGGGCAGACAAAACATCATGTGGCAGTCTGCAACCGAGTGTGTTTGGAATCAGGTGGAGAGTTTTCATACGGGTGTTTAAAGGGTTAGGGCAATGCAGCTGTATTCAAGCCATCCATTTTTCAATCCATACTTTGGCAGATTGGTTGAGCATATCGTAGACATGCTGAAAACCATCGCCTTCTCCATAGTAGGGGTCAGGAACGTCTACTCCGTCGATAAATCGTTCAACTTTTGCTGTTCCTTTTGGAAATGCGTTCACGTCAAGAAAATTCTGGGAGTCCATGACTAAAATATGATCAAACGTGAAGAAGTCCTGTTCAATCAGTGGCCGTGAACGTTGATTTGCAATGCTGTGTCCATGCCGGAGCATTACATCGCTTGATCGAGGATCAGGCTCATTGCCTTGATGCCAAGCAGAAGTTCCAGCCGAATCGACGAATATTTTCAAGGAGGACCTTGATGCATGATGCTGGAGTAGCCCTTCGCCTATTGGAGAACGGCAAATATTTCCCAGGCACACAACTAAAACACGTCTCATTCAACTCAATGAATCGCAAGCTTTTTCTCCAAATCATCGAGATATTTCCGAAAGTGCTTGTCCGTTTCTTGAAGGTTATTGACAGTTCGGCAAGCATGAAGAACAGTTGCGTGGTCTTTTCCACCGCAGTGCAATCCAATATTGGCCAATGAGCTTTTGGTCATTTTCTTCGAGAAATACATTGCGATTTGACGGGCTTGTACAATTTCTCGCTTTCGTGTTTTGGACTTGAGCAGTTCAAGTGGAAGATCAAAATAGTCGCAAACTACTTTTTGGATATAGTCGATACTCACTTCGCGTGCTGTGTTCTTGACAAATTTGTCAATCATCTGCTTCGCAAGTTCCAATGTGATGGATTTCTTATTCAAACTGCTCTGCGCAATGAGTGATATCAGAGCGCCTTCTAACTCTCGAACATTCGATGTGATGCTGTAAGCCAAGTATTCAACGACCTCCCTTGGCAACTCGATTCCGTCTGCGTACATCATCTTTTCGAGAATGGCCATTCGGGTCTCTAATGATGGTACTTGCAAGTCTGCGCTCAGTCCCCACTTGAATCGGCTGAGTAAGCGTTGCTCCATTCCTTGCATTTCGACAGGTGCTTTGTCCGAAGTGAGTACGATTTGTTTGCCGGTTTGATGCAAGTGGTTGAAGATGTGGAAAAACACATCCTGTGTCTTCTCTTTCCCGCTAAAAAATTGGACGTCATCGATGATGAGCACGTCTACCATTTGATAGAAATGACTGAAATCATTCACCGAGTTGTTTCTAACAGCATCAATAAATTGATGCGTGAATTTTTCTGAACTCACGTAAAGAACAGTGAGCTCAGGATTTTGCTCTTTAATCTCTAGGCCTATGGCATGAGCCAAATGAGTCTTTCCGAGGCCAGTGGAGCCGTATATGAGGAGTGGGTTGAACGATGTGCCTCCAGGTTTATTCGCTACTGCAAAACCTGCAGATCGCGCTAAGCGATTGCATTCACCTTCAATAAATTGGCCGAAATTGTAATTGGGATTGAGGTTGGAATCTATGTTTAATTTGCGCAGCCCCGGTATAACAAATGGATTTTTGATAGGAGTCTCATGGAGACCAGCGCTCAAAGCAACAGCTGGATTTTGAGTTGCGCGTCGATTGGTCATTGGCATCTTCACGGCGTAAGGGCTAGATGGCTGCTTGCCCGAAGAGCCTGAATTTTCCATGATGATGCTGTATTCGAGTCGCGCATCTGGGCCAAGTTCTTTGTGGATGGTTTTGCTCAGCAGTTGGATATAGTGCTCCTCCAGCCACTCATAAAAGAATTGGGAGGGAACTTGGATGGTCAAAACCTTATTTTCGAGACGAACAGGCTTAATAGGGTCGAACCATGTTTTGAACGCTTGGCTACTGATGTTGTCTTTAATGATGTCCAGACAATTGTTCCAGATGGCGAAGTGATCTTGACTCATAATTGGGTGAAATTTGCGGTCAGCGATGGTTTGTGTTCAGCGACGACCTCAGTATTATTTACTGAGTCCGAAAGCGTGTGCAAGATTCTGATAAACTCGCGGAAAAAAAAACGATTTTGCTATTGACTTTCTGGTAATTTCAATTTGGAGGCTTCAATTTCTAAATATTACATATTAGGTGTCTATCATTATTGTAGTTTCGTCTATGTTTTTTATATAAAATGCTGATAGACAGTTATTTAAAAATGTTAATTTATCACCTTGTTGATATCTTAGATTTTAAAGTTTAATTCCTTTTCCGTTCTTGGGAGAGGCAAAAAATTAGTCAAGAAATGGTTCATAACTATTCATTGCGCGTGCGTTACGGAGAGACTGATCAAATGGGCAGGGTTCATCATGCCTCTTTCCTTCATTACCTCGAGACTGCCCGTATCGAAATGCTACGAGATTTAGGATGGCCTTATGCCGATTTAGAGATCCAAGGATTTTTGTTGCCAGTCATAGACTTGTCGATACAATACAAGAAAGCTGTGATTTATGATGAAGTTGTGAGAGTGCAGACAACCGTTTCTATCACAGGCCTCCTCCGGATGGATTTTGAGTACTACCTCTTTGTTTTGGACAATATTGTCGCTACGGCGCAGGTTCAACTGGCATGTGTGAGCAAGGAAGGATTACGTCCAGTTGCGCTTCCAGAGTTGTTGGTCAAATCAATTGAGCAGGTTAATCTGAACGCGCTATGACATTGTTGATCTCTTTGTCGTAATGAGCTAGTACATCCCGCCAATTGAATTGACGTGCGATTTCCACGGCTTTGTATCTATACGACTCAGGTTTTAGTGCGATTGATTGAAATCGTTGCCGTGCGCAAGGAATGTTGGTGGTAAGAAAGATTGGGTCACACCAGTCTTCATAGGCTGTGCCTTTTCCCAATAGCGGAATGACTCCATGCGCCATAGCTTCGAGCACGCTTATTCCAAAATATTCTTGTTTTGGTGAATGAATAACAAAATCACTTCTTTTTAACAATGCTGTATACTCCTGTCGGGTTGATGCAAAGCCCTGGTGTAGAATGTGAGCTCGAAATTCATGTTGAATTTGAATGAGCGCACTTGGCTTTGAGTCGAATTGAGGCCCGGTAAGAATCAAAGAGAATTTAACGTCGTATTCTTTAAAATGCCGCAATACATGGAGAAAGTAATCGGGGTTTTTGTCAAATTCCCACCGATGATTCCACAATATTGTGGGCGGCTTATTGCACGGTCTTGTGCAATCGGTATATTCAGGTAAATCGAGACCAATAGGAAGAATGGCTGATTTTTTAAAAAATGCATGCTCTTCGAAATGACGGATTCCATCCGGCATTGGTTTTAAGAATTTGGGAACAGCATTGATGAAACATGTTCTATGGAAATCAGAATTGAACCAGATGGCGTCCGAGGCCATTGCGGAGATGATATTCATAAAACCATACGTTCGATTTCTTCCATTCTGAGCATCAGGATCACTCGGACTCCAAGGATATGTGAGTTGATTTTCATGGAAGTATTGAACGAGGGGGATGCCATTCCAGTCACTTCTTAATAGCCCTTTAAACGATGCGACCTCGAGCATATCCGTGCAAATGATGGCGTCAGGAAATTGCGTAAATTCATCACATTGCCGCGCGAATTCAACGCTGGCTCCATGCATTCGCCATTTCCAATACCGACCGGGCATGGTCATGAGGGAGACATCAACATTTGATTGGGCATTCCATTCTCGTTGCAAGGAAGTCGACCAATGTGCATGCGAACCGGTGTGAAATGGATCGAGAATTAAAATGTTTAGTTGATTAGCCATTTGAAAATTCGACGAAAACTATTTTGATCATTCGTGTTAAGAGGTAAGGTAGGCTGTCCCGCTTGCACCCATGCGCAGTACCAAAATAATGCACAGACTTCAATCGAGCTTCGCATTCGCTGTTCAACTTGCCCATTCAGTTTTGCATGGTACAGAGAGACAAAGGCTTCTGTTCTCATTTTTTGTCGTGTTCTTCCTCGGACCACAAAAGCAAAGGAATCATGCTCTCCGATTTCCTCCATGGCCTCCTTCTCTGCACTGAAAACCAATGGAAGGCAGCTGTGGCTCTCTGAAATGATATCCCAAATTGAATCGGTGCAAAGCGGTAAATAATTCAGAGCAGAAGAGTATGAGACTAAGTCAAACTCGGCCATTCTGAGCTCCGGAACTTGAGTTTCCCAGAGCGAATGGATTCCTTTTTGCCCAGTAATGGCACCATCGTAATTTTCAGTTGTATGCAGCGGTACGTGAAGATCAGCGATATAATGGGCCAGGTCAGCGGCACAACGCAAGATTTTAGTTTTATCCTGTGACGCAAAAGCCACTGTTAATTTGCGGTATTGCCATTGGACATTCCAAGGTCCAATTCCATTTGAGCGCAATTCATCCTCGCCAAACGTTCCCACAGCATCGTTCCAGTCAAATGGAGGAAGACAAATTGCCTGTTCCTGCGATACGCCAAAAGCCTCGAGATCGATGTAATGTTTTTCTGCCTCGCCGATAACAGAATGTTTGCGCAAATCAGCATCCAATGCGTGTTCTACCAACCAATCGCGGTTGGCTTTGAAAAAACCGTGCAACGGTTCGGGCACAAAATGTATAGTGACGTCGATTATTTTGCGGTGCGCTGCAAACCCCCAGCTTAAAAATAATACAGACGCAGCGGTAAGCATGCAAAACAATAGGCACGTTTGAAGCACATAGGTTTGCTGAAATTTTTTCGGCGTTTTTTTATTGATTTGCTGCAGGATCTTCATCAAGTGGCACCAAATATCCGTTTTTTAAGATGGGTATTGTACTCACATTGTTCGGCGTAAGGCAGTACTTGACATCCTCATTCAAATTCAACTTTCGAAGCCGACGACGGTGTGAAGATGCCTTGAGATAAGCGAACATGTTATCCCGGGCTGATCGATAAATAAACTTGGCAGCAATTGTACTGTCTTCGTCAGCAATAAACTTTCCAGAACCAAGCAGCCGATCGGCAATGGCTCCAGCACAAATGGTGTCTTCAAGGTTAAACTTATCCTTCCAGCCTGAGCCCAGGATCAAAACGTTCTCATCTTGTTTCAAAAGCCATGAGGACAGTGCGTCGAGGTTGTTTAGTGCCCCTATGACCACGGTCCTTTTGTTCGAAGCGATGTCTATGGCCTTTGTTCCATTTGTGGTGGTGAGTACAACAGTTTGACCTTTTAACTGTTGAGATTTGCTATTGAAAGCAACAGGGCTGTTCCCCATATCAAATCCATCAACGATTGCACCATTGCGCTCTGCGGCTGCGATATAGCCTTTGGCTTGCCACAGACGAGCTTCCTCTACTGTCGCCACTGGCTTGATGCGCTCCACTCCATTTTGCAAGGCAGTACATATTGCGGATGTCGCTCGCAAGACATCGATGACAACGACTAAGTCGAACCCTGACTCGTAAAGGGCATAGTCGGCAGGAGAAAAACAAACTTCAACGTGTTTCACAGATGGAGCTTTGGTCATGCTTATTTTTTTGTTACGGACAGTCTTTCGATTCAATACTCAGAGAAATCAGAAGGTAGGAAAGTGCAGAAAGTTATTATTTTGCAAGGAAACCTGGACGTGTTATTCGGGCTGCAACGGCATTTTTTCGAATCCTTATTTTAACCGAGCTATTGAGAGCAGCGAATTCCTGCTGAATGTAACCCATTGCTATGCCATATCCGAGCGTAGGAGATTGGGTCCCGCTAGTTATATGGCCAATAACCTGTCCGGATGGGCTTTCAATTTCATATCCTTGGCGTGGAATTCCACGTTCTTCTAAAACGAAACCACGAAGCAACAAAGGAGATCCCTGTTCTTTTTCTTTGGCTAGTCTTTTCCCATCGACAAAGTCTTTGTTGAATTTAACAATCCAACCAAGGCCAGCGGCCAGCGGCGAAGTGCTGTCATCGATATCGTTGCCATATAGGCAGAATCCGGCTTCCATTCTCAACGTGTCGCGTGCGCCCAAACCGCAGGGTTCAACTCCAGCTTTCAGCAGTGCTTCCCAGACAGCTCCGGCGTGCTCATTGGGCAGGTAAATTTCAAAGCCTCCTGCTCCAGTATAGCCTGTGGAACTGATGAAAGCGGACTTGCCGACAATCGCATCTTCCCGGAAAGTGTAATACTCCATTTCATCAAGGCCCGATGAAGCAGATAGTGGTTGCAAGTATGCTAAGGCATGCGGTCCTTGAACAGCGATGAGGGACCAATTGTCTGATTCATCTGATACGGAGGCATTCCATCGGTTTTGGGAGGCAATCCAATTCCAGTCCTTTTCTCGATTGGAAGCATTGACGACGAGCATAAAATCGACCTCGCTGATGCAGTAAATCAAAAGATCGTCTACGATTCCACCGGATCCGTTGGGCATACAACTGTATTGAACTTTGCCGGCTTGAAGCTTTCCGGCATCATTGGATGAAATCCATTGAATCAATTCGATGGCTTCAGGACCTTTGACTCGAAATTCCCCCATATGAGAAACATCAAACATACCGCAAGCATTCCGAACTGAATTGTGTTCTTGTATCAATCCTGCGTAAGAAACGGGCATTTCAAACCCGGCATAGGCTACCATCTTAGCTCCTGCATCCAGGTGATGTTGGTGCAATATTGTCTTATTTAAGGGAAGCGCTGAATCGTTCATGAAACGAAGTTAAAGAGTCTAAGTTGCTCGTTGAGTCAAGCAATGAATTTGTTGATGAACAGCGGTAGGTCCAAGCGTCATTAAAGCGTCAAGAATGGAACAGCCTGGAACGAATCCATTTGTCTGTTCAAAAAGTTGCGTATACCGTTGAAAGGCCCATCCCTCTCCGGCAAGTGTGTGTTTGTCGCGCAAGTCTATTGGCGTTCGTTCAAATGCAGGCAAGGGCACGTTTAGGGGGTGCAATGTCCAATCGCATGTTGCGGCAACCCATTCAATCGTCGCGCGATTGAATGCAGTAAGATGCTTAATGTCTCTCGGGTCATTGTTTGTGTTATTGGGCAAATATTCCTTCCAAATATGGCGGAGATCTTCCTCGAAGTGTTCAAAAAAGGGAGCCCCACCATATGCAGATTTGAGCGTCCGAAACGAGTGGGTAGGGGCGAAGTGAGGAGAAAGTACCCTATCTCGTTCATCTGAGTTAACTTCTTTTGCTTGCAACGGAAACGAGAGTACCACCTTTCCTTGTGGCCCCGAAATCACCATACGATTGCGCAATGTCTGTTTTGCAAAATGGCCGTCAGTTTCGAAGGCGAATGATTCTCCATGGCCACCCGTCGCTAAGTACCACCAGTGCAAAGGCGGAAAGGGCGCGAACGGGAGTACGGCAGTCATTTAACGGACTGAAACATTCGCTCCCAACGGATTTTACTTTCTCCATGCTGAGCTTCGTTTTGTTTCGAGAACCAGACGAATGAGGCGCGACCAACGATATGAGTTTGCGGAACGAATCCCCACATTCTTGAATCAGCAGATCGATGGCGGTTGTCGCCCATCATCCAATAATAGTCAAGGTCAAAGGTGTAGGATTTAACTGCTGCTCCATCAATGTAAACTGTTCCATCGCGCTCATCCAGGTCGCGTCCTTCGTAAGTCGAAATTGCACGGCGATACAAGGCTAAATTGCGCGCGCTCAAGTCGACAGTCATGCCTTGATGGGGCAGTCTAATGGGGCCAAGATTGTCTGGGTCCCATTGGTCAAATTCAGCGCTAGAAACATTGGGGAACATAGCGAGAGATCCTTGCCGCGAAGAGACATCGATGCGTTTTATAGAGGTGGCTAACGTACCTTTTTCGAGGGAGTCAATTTCCTTAAAGGTCAAGGCTAACACCACTTGGACAGCATCTCCCATCATTTTAGCAGGGCCAAGATCGACATTGGTCAAATTCAATCCGGAAATAGCACGTCGCGCGTCCAGTTGTGATTTGAATGTTACCGTGTACTCGTATTGCAAACCGGCTGGTGGCTCAATGGCGGCTCCATTGATCTGAAGTACACCGTCAACGACAGAAATCGCTTCGCCGGGTAGACCCACGCAGCGCTTCACGTAATTCTCTGTTTTGTCAAGTGGCCTGCCTTTGATACCATACCGTTTGGACAACTTTCTCCGTGCGTCGGCATTGTAGCGTTCGCTTTCTTCAAGGTACATGTCAATGTTTCCACCAGCACTTGCAATGGCTTCACCTCTTAAAATACCGTAATAATCATGACCAGCTAAATTGGGGTCAACCACTATGGTGTCGCCGTGGGGGAAATTAAATACAACAGCGTCATAGCGCTTCACTTCACTGATCCCAGGCAATCGAGTAAATGGCAATGCAAACCATTCGAGGTAACTTGGGGTCATGCCGCCTGGAATGACATTGTGAAGCAACGGAATAGAAACAGGTGTTTGAGGCACTTTTGGGCCGTAAGCTGTTTTGCTGACATAGAGATAATCCCCCACAAGCATGCTTCCCTCCATGGATGCCGTTGGAATAGTGAAAGCTTCAAAGACAAAGGTCCGCACAATGGTGGCAACAACAAGTGCCCATAAAATGGACTCGCTCCAATCGCGAAATACAGATTTCTTTGTTTTGCTCCAGTCTCTTCTGCCGGAATACTTGGCATCGCTCGAACTTAACAGCGGAAGGAAAACCCATGGAATTGCTCCAATCTTCCACTGATCAGAGGAAGACCTTTGATCAAAGCAAATGGACAATTCCACGTGCATGATAACAAGAATTAATAGGTTGATGCCTGGAATGATGAGTAAGAAAATCCAATACCACGGTCGCTCAATTGCTTTTAGCCATGTCCAGTAATTCAATCCAGGGATATGGCCATGCCAGCCTGTGAGTTGTGCCGTCTTAAAGAGTTTGGGCAAGAATATTGTGTGCTCGATAATGATCACGAGTAACAATATCCAAGGAAGCGATTGAATGATGGGCATTTTATTGTCAGCGGTTATAGGTGATGGCGCTTATGAAGCCCCGGTTGCCAATTTAAAGTCAGGCCAAGAGTAGATTGGTTTTGTAAGCGAAAGAATCCCCAGCGGAGGGATAAATCTTCTGAAACATCAAACGACTGCAAGTTAGCGCTCACATGGGCATCGAGTATAGAGAGTCCATGAATTCCAGCAAGGAGCATCCAAGACAGGTCTCGATATCGTTGGTCGTATGTTTCACGTTCCGTGAGAGTGTTGATCGCAAAAAAACCGGAATCCTGTTCGATTGCAGCGATTAGATTCGTTCGGGTGTTTTTTAAATCTCGGGTGTTGTCTATCAAGAATTTCACGCCGTAGGCGAACCCACCCCAAACGCAAGCTGCCTTGAAGTAATTTTGGTTGGACAATTGTCCCGCTCCCGGAATAAATAGTGCCAATCGTGTTGTACGCAGGATTTGCTGTTCAGTATCACTCCGGGTGCTGTCTGACGCCGCAGTCGTTGCAGGTTCAAAGGCAGGCTCTGATGCGTTAAGAGCGGACCAAGACAGGCAAGCAATTGATGCTATTATTAGGCACGATTCACGCATCAATTCATTCTTTGAATATCGGTCTTTGTTAAATGCCCCACAATTGAAGTAGCTCATCTAATTCTTCCGAGGAGGAGTATGGAATTTCAATTTTTCCCTTTCCATCTGATGCCGATTTTAGCCGAATATTTTTCCCGAATTTTAGACGCAAATCTGCTTGGACTTTTTGCTCGTCAAACGTCAAAATTGGCCTGTTTTGATGATTGGTTTGATTCCGTTTGACTTGGGACAACTCTTCGACTTGACGCACGGATAAGTTTTGTTCGACAATTCGACGGAATACCGTTGATTGCCATGCGGCATCATCGATCGCGATTAGTGCTCGTGCATGTCCCATGCTGATTTGCTTGTTGCGAACAGCGATTTGCATCGGCCCAGGCAACTGCAGCAATCGGACGTAATTTGTAATGGTGCTTCGGCTCTTTCCCAAACGCTTGCCGAGCTCTTCATGTGTTAGTTTGCATTCCTCGATGAGCCGTTGAAATGAAATAGCAATCTCAATGGCGTGCAAGTCTTCTCGCTGAATATTTTCAACCAAGGCCATTTCGAGGACCGTTTGGTCGTTGGCCTCTCGGATGTATGCAGGAATGGCCTCAAGGAGGGCAAGTTGCGCCGCGCGAAAACGTCTCTCGCCGCTAATTATTTGGTACTTTTCCGCGCGAATTTTATGAACGGTAATGGGCTGAATGATTCCCAGTTCTTGGATGCTCTTAGCGAGCTCTTCCAACGGTGCTTGTTCAAATTCTTTTCTCGGTTGTTCTTGATTTGCCTCGATTTGACTAATGGTCAACATAGCGATCGTACCTGCCATGTTTCCAATGATTGACGGAGGAGCGACCGCAGGCGTAGTTAGAACTCGCTCAGGTGCATGAGAAAGCAGTGCGCCTAATCCTTTTCCAAGGGCTTGTTTTTTTGCCATTACCGAGCCTGCGCTTTAGTCGTTTGTCAGTGGAATTGTTTTTTCCTCATCGGTCAATTGCGTCATGCGATTGCGTTGCAGAAGTTCTCGAGCAAGATTGAGGTAGTTTATTGAACCTTTTGAGGATGCATCATGCATGATGATGGACTCTCCAAAGCTCGGTGCTTCCCCAAGTCGTGTATTCCGATGTATGACGGTTTTCATGACCATGTCTTGAAAGTGAGTGCGCACTTCGTCCACTACCTGATTCGCCAATCTCAGTCGTGTATCGTACATCGTCAACAGGATTCCTTCAACATCGAGTGCTTCGTTTAGCTGAGTCTGGACAATTTTAATCGTGTTTAGAAGTTTTCCAAGGCCTTCCAAAGCAAAGTACTCACATTGAACAGGGATTAAGACAGAATCGGCAGCGGTAAGTGAGTTGAGCGTTATCAATCCAAGGCTTGGAGAGCAATCGATGAGAATGAAGTCATAGTCTTCCTTCAAGTGTGCGATAGACTTGCGCAACTGTTGCTCTCTCTCGTCAACAGAGATTAGCTCGATTTCAGCTCCTACTAGATCAATGCGAGCCGGAAGAACATCGAGATTGGGTGTGGATGTTTTTTGGATGTAGGACTTCACCGCAGTGTCTCCCAACAACGCTTCGTAGGTTCCATGGTCGACTGCACTAGGTTCAATGCCGAGTCCGGATGTAGCATTGGCCTGCGGGTCGGCATCAATGAGAAGCGTTTTATATTCTAAAACAGCAAAGCATGCCCCTAGGTTAATGGCAGTTGTTGTTTTGCCGACACCTCCTTTTTGATTTGCAATGGCGATGACCTTTCCCATGTCTCCGTGTTGTTTTCTGTTTTTGCGCCTACTTTGACGTAAACGCCTCAAATCTCTTATAAATTGCGCCGCTTTAGCACATTGAATCAAGCAGTGGTCCGAACCGACAAGCCGGTTTGGACGCTGCGTTCATCCCTGCTTAAATTTTCAAGCTTGAAAGTCACGCATCCTGCATCATCCAAAGATAATGGCGCAGACGTGCGAGGGCGGTAAAAGTTTTCAACGCTTTGACGCTAGAGCTATGGGGTGCACTGGGAGTGGAACGCTCACTGAAATTCAGAGGTCGTCGAAACTAATGTCATCTGCATCGGATTCTGCTCCATTGCTTTCAGTCGGCTCAGCCGTTTCTGTCTCAGTAGCGTCGTTCGAATCGTATTCAGGCTTGGCTTCATTGCTGTGGCGTGCTTCACGTTCTGCTATAGGGTCGCGGTACTCTCCGGTAGCCATAAGCTCGTCGATTTTATCAGTTGCAGCGATGAAACCTTCTTCAAAATTTTGAAAATCTTCGCGATAGAGGAAAATTTTGTGCTTTTGGTAATGAACGTTGCCGTCATCGTCAAAGCGCCGCTTGCTTTCTGTGATTGTCATGTACAAGTCTCGTCCCCGCGTCGCTTTTACATCAAAAAAGTAGGTGCGCTTTCCAGCACGTACTGGCTTTGAAAATATCTCTTCTCTATTGTTCTGGTCACTCATAATGCCGAATGTATAGACGCTAATATATTTCGATGCTCGGGCTTATGCAAAATTATTTATGCCGTTTGGTTAACGAAGAAGGTGAATTGAGCCCGAATAAATACGTGGATATTTTAATTGATCCTCAATTTTGACTTGATAATGATAGAGCCCATCAGGCACGAAGTGCGATCCGTTCATGGTTTCTCCAAGCCAAGGCGTTGCAGCATCAACGGTCTCCCAGATCAATTGCCCCCACCGATTATAAACCTGAAGATGATACTCGGTGATCCCTAAAGCGATAGGTATCCAGACATCGTTGACTCCATCGTTATTAGGCGTGAAAGTGTTGGGCGCATAAAAAACAGTTCCGGAAACGGCTACTTCACCGAATGCAGTGCTGCTGCATCCGGCTTCATTGATGACAGTTTGTGTCACTTGAAAGAGCCCGCCGTCCGAGTAGGCGTATTCGCCGCTGCAATAGGAAGACGAACCTCCATCTCCGAAATTGTAGAAGCACTCTAATCCGCTGTCATACATTGAGTTATAACTCACGGTAGGGTCTAAAATATCGACCTGATTGGGGGTTATGTCGAAGCCTGCCTGCGGCACAGGTAGAACTTCGATGATATTGTTTTGGGTCAGAATCAGCTCTTGGCTGCAAAAGCCAGTGGAGGTCATTTGCAAGGTGACAGAAAAATTACCAGAATTTTCATAAATGTGGCTGGGGCTCGGAGCAACTGAAACAGTTCCATCACCAAATTGCCATTCGTATGTTGTGGCAGTTTCGGTTGTGCTGTTGTTGACAAAATTCACAGAGTGCGGAGGGCAACCAAAGGCAGGACCCGACTGGAAGTTGATGGTGGGGTCTTCAATTACCCAAATTTCTTCTGATGCGACTACTTCACATCCGTTCGCTGTTGCTGTAACTTCGACTGAATAGGTTCCAGGTTCTGCGTATGAGAGGTTATTGACTGAACCATTTGATGCATCGGCACTAGTTGTCTCGCCTCCAAAATCCCAGTTGTATTGCGTCTCAGGCTGGTTTATGAAGATGGGAGTGAGGCTGAAATTATTCGTCGAGAAGCATTCTGGATCAGGCACTTCGAAAGCCGGGTTAATTTCAGGAAATATTTCCACGGTTGCGGACGCTGTGTCATTGCACGTAAATGGAGCGGAAACAATCAATTCAACAGTAAATATTCCAGGGTACGGATAGGTGAATGTTGGTGATTCTTCGAACGAGAAATCTTCACTTCCTATCACACCAAAGTCCCAGGCCCAGCTTTCTCCATTTTCTGAGAGGTTATCGAAATCGAAGGTATATCCTTCGCAAAAAGAAGATTGGTCTGCAATGTCCGCGAAAGGATCATCCGGAGCGACCCAGTCGAACGTTTGATTTGAAACGCAGCCGTAATGCTCTGCGACGGCAGTAACGCTCCAGTTCTCTTCATTGGCAAACGTTACCCATCCGGGACTTTCCAAATTTGAGCTGGCTGGTAAACCTCCGGAGAAAGTCCAAGTGATATTGGTGTTTGCTGTGAATGCTCCGTCCACAGACAAGTCAAAGGCTTCGACACCTCCCAAACAGGCAAAGTCATTCAGTTCTATTTCCAAGTCAATGGGCTCATAGATGTAGAAAACTTGGCTTGAAGTATCCGCGCAAGGCCAGGATGGATTGGCAATCAAGAGCACCTCGTAGGTTCCCGTGTCGGGATAAGTGAACGTGGGAGATTCATCGAAGCTGATATCCGAATCTGTCCCAGCAACGCCAAAGTCCCAGAGCAATTCTTGTGCACCAATTGAATTCTCAAAAAACTCAATGGTCTCGCCGATGCAATATTGGTCGGTGGATTGGGGCTGCGCAGCCGAAATGATGGTCGGATCGCACATGACCACGTTGAATTGAAAATCCCGCATGACCGTACTGAGTAACTCGCCATCACGGTATTCCGAAACACAAATTCCAATAACGAAAGCTCCAGGATTCGTGGGGAATCCTGTGATTGCTCCGGTTTCTGAATCAATTGCGAAAGGTGGAGTCGAAGGGATGGGATCGACCGCACTGAAGCCGACTCCCCATGGTATTTCATTGAAGGTTGCCGCTGGCAAAGGAGCAGGCGAAGGGTTGTCCGTACTTCCACCGTTGAGGGGAGTGCAAAATGAGTAGCTCAGAGAGTCTCCGTCGATATCTGTGGCTCCTTGGTCTAAAAAGAAATCAAAATTGGTGCAAATCGCCTCCGGCGGATATGTATTAAAAACAGGACTGCTATTGGGGTTAGAATCATCCACGAATGGCGGAATTTGCGTGGTCAGTGTAATTCCAATGACTCCAGGGTCGGGAATGTTTGAAATGCCTGGATTTCGGCAGCAACGTTGAAAAACAATATCATAACCTGTAGCGCTAGGCGGGAGGTTCACAACGATGGAGTATTCCAAGCGTTGCATGCAAAGGTCTTCGGGCAAATTTCCACAGGGGTTCTCCAATATCGTTTCCAAGGGATTGACGGTTGCTACATCGAGGTTTACAATGAAGGTGTTGAATTCCTGTGCACCCTCAAATATGCCGAGCTGGATTTCGGGATCAAGATTTGTTCCGCCGTTTTGCCATCCGCTCGGTTGTTCATTTCCATAGCATTCGCGGTAGAAAACCAAAGAAATCGCAAAATCGCCATTTCCCAGATATTCGTAAGTTACCTCTCCGCCCATCGCATGTGCTGCGACAGCTTTATTGCTCTTTGACGTCAATAAAATAGCAATCAGAAAAAGTCCTGCATAGCGCACTGCACAGGACATAGTCCTTAACAAATGTTGCTCCAACAATAACGGGTTTGACATCATGACGAGGCGCATTCCACTGACAAATTACGATATATCAACACCATATGTAACACTTAAGTTGCAAGCGAGTTATCTTTAAGCCGTGGAAGATAAAAAAGAGCGCATCAGATTTGATGCATTGGATATGCATCCCGACGTCATGGACGCGTTGGATTCGATGGGATTTCAAGAGGCAACACCGATACAATCCGAGTCCATTCCAAAAATATTGAACGGGCAGGACCTCATGGGGATTGCGCAGACGGGAACTGGAAAGACAGGTGCTTTCTTGTTGCCGACCATCGATCGTATTTTGGATACTCCTGACAACGGGAAAATAAAAACGTTAATCGTCGTTCCTACGCGGGAGCTGGCTCAGCAGATCGATCAGGCAGTTGAAGGCTTTGGTTACTATGCCAAAGTGACCAGTTTAGCCATTTATGGCGGTGGCTCAGCACAAGATTTCACACGAGAAAAGAAAGCCCTAACCAAGGGAGCAGACATCATTGTTGCTACACCAGGTAGGTTCCTCTCTCACCTTACCTTGGGCTATGTAGACTTGTCTCATTTGACATGCTTGATTTTGGATGAGGCTGACCGGATGTTGGATATGGGCTTTCATGGTGACATCATGCGCATTGCTGAAAAGTGTAAAAAGGATCGTCAAACCTTGCTCTTTAGTGCTACGATGCCAGATCGAATTGAGACGCTTTCCAAAGATTTGTTGAACAATCCAGTGACAGTGAAACTGGCTTTGTCCAAACCAGCTGAGAAGATTAAACAGGGTGCTTACGTATTGTTTGATTATCAAAAGGATGATGTTCTGGTGGAGCTCTTGCGCGATCGTGATGTGAAATCGGGCATCGTGTTTACCTCTAGGAAGCGAACAGTGTCTCAGATCACGAGAACATTGAAAAAAGCGGGCATACGCTGCGAACGAATTTCATCGGATGCGGAGCAATCTGAACGCGAGTCAGTAATGCTCGGTTTTCGTCAGCGGAAGTTCCCCATTTTGGTAGCTACAGACGTAGTGAGCCGCGGCATAGATATTGACAATATTGAACTGGTCGTTAATTATGATGTTCCACCAAACGAAGAGGATTATGTTCACCGTATCGGCAGAACCGCTCGCGCGGACAAGGATGGAGAAGGTATAACCTTGATCAATCCTGACGATCAATTTCGATTTGGTAAAATTGAGAAGTTGATCGAAAAGGAAGTCCCCAAGCTAGAGATTCCTGAGCGCCTTGGAAAAGGGCCAGAATACAACCCAAAGAATCGTGCCGGAGGTGGCGGACGTCATGGAGGCCGATCTGGAGGATACGGAGGTCCCGCTGGCCGAGGAGGTAAAAAGCCCTTCCGAGGAGGAAGTTCTCAAGGCGGTGGCGGAAACCGTGATAAGAAGCCGTTCAATCGGGACAAGTCGAAGAACGGTTAACGCTTCATGGCCCAAAATAATAATGAGTCTCGTAT
>MDSY01092544.1_pt1 | contig 33982 bp, 28 predicted proteins | sample 811131 | NCBI WGS metagenome assembly MDSY01 (sample SAMN05326643, study PRJNA326480) | marine metagenome | isolation source: seawater | place: Atlantic Ocean: South West | collected 2010 | reverse complement strand
TAATCAAAGAATAATACTTCAATAATTTTTCATAATTTGGCGAACAGAAAAGAAAACATTAATAAGATGATAAAAAGAACAATATTCTCAATTACAATTTTACTCTTTACAGTTACAATTTCAGCTAATACAGCTTTAAATGACACTACAAAAACCGAAGATTTAACAGCCTACACTTGGCAGCCTATTTCAGATGTAGATAAGGTACTTCAGTATGTTAATGCCAAAGATCTGTCTAAGCGTACAATTGAGCAATCAAAGAAGGGTGGAGAACACTATACTTTAGCTATAGATCTCATGAAAAACAAAGAGTATCCTGCGGCTATAAATGAGTTTAAAAACGCAATGAAAAGATATAAAAGAGCTAAATTAAGTGATGACGCATTAAATTATCTCAGAGCAAATATGGCGTTATCCTATTCAAGTACTGGCAATAAAGAAGACCTAGTTGTAAGTAAGCGATATTTAGATTTAATTACTTCAAAGGCATATTCTGACAATAAATGGACCTACAATATCGCTATAGCAAATTATAAGGTTGGAAACACTAAAGAAGCTGCATCCTTACTTAGCTCTATAATAAGAAAAGATGAATTTCTTTTTCAGGCCTATATAACTCTTGAAGATGTTTTCAGAAGCTCCGGAAATGATAAGGATGCTGATAAAGTGATTGATAGAATGCAAACTGCAAAAGAAAAAGAAAGAGTAATTCAACAAAAGCAAAAAAAATCATCTTTAGATAACAATGGTAAAAGATCCAAAAAGAATAAAAAAGATATATTTATTCCAAAAGGTAAAAAACCAGATATAACTAATCTTAAAATTGTACAGAAAGATGACCACCTTCAGTTTAATAAAATTGATGAGATAGATGATAGAGGTATGATTCAAATTCAAGAAGGAATTGGAGAGTATAATCTTGGAGTTAAAGCCCTAGCAAACAAAGAATACAAGATATCTCAAACTCATCTTAAAAATACAGAAAAAAGATTAAAAAGAGGCAGAGTAACTCAAGATGGATTAAATTTTGCAAGAGGAAATTTAGCAATTTCATATTTAGCCGCCGGAAATAAGAGAGGCGTTGGTCAAGCAAAACGCTACCTAAGATCCTTAACTCCAAAACTTTATAAGTCTCGAGAATGGACTTACAATATAGCAGTAGCTCAATACGCTTTTTCATCTTCATCAAGAGGTACAACAAAAGAAGAATATCTAAAAAAATCCATTAAGCTTTTCCAAAAAACTATTAAAAAGGATAAATTATTTTTACCTGCTTATGAAAATTTAATTTACATCTACAAAGAACAAGATGAAGATAAAAAAGCAATAAACACATCTAATTCACTTAAAAAAGCACGATTAAAACTAATGAAATCATTCAGTAAAGAAGATCAATTAGCTCAGGGTGGCGAAGCTTATATATTCAGATTAAATTTAGGAACTTTTGGAGAGTTTGACACTCCAGTAGATTTATTTGAAGAAGAGTATTTAATCACTGTTCCGATAACAGAGCAGAAAACTGCTTATCTTGCTGGAATGTTTTACACTCTTGACGAAGCGATAGACTATCAAAAAAATATGCAAAAAGAAGGTTATTCAACTTCTTTTATTGTTGCCTTCAAAGACGGTGAAAAACTAGATTTTTAATAGTCCTTAAAAGTTGAAAAAGGAAAAGTTCTAATTCCCAAAGAATACCATAAAGAAGTCTGATCGAATAGATCAGATTTTTTGTTTTTATAAAATACCGATCCGAAAACATCAAACCATTTTAAGGAATATGAAGTTTCAGCATGTAAAGTATTAATCAGAGTAGCAACGCCTTGGCCATTAAAATTCCCATATGAATATTCATCCCCATCACCTTGAGCATCAAAATCAGTAGCAAATATATTTTGCCCATAATGTGAATAAAGAGAATCCAAACCAACTTTAGCATGAGTTAATTTAACGCTAAAACTCCATTTTTCTTTACTATAATTTAGAAGCATAACTAACTCCTTAAAGTTTGCACCCAAAGGATGAGCTAGAGCTTGGTTAAAGTGCGTATAAGATTGCATAGGCTCTTTGTGCGCGTAAGTATATGGCTGAGCTTGATTATATTCCAATAATAAATTAACTTCTTTAAAAGAAGATTTAAGCCCTAATTGAAAAGCAAACTTATTCTGAAAAAAACCGCCACCATATTCCTCATCACTATCTTTTTGTCTAGAAATATTTAAATCATCTAAAAGAAGTTGACCATACAAAGTTGTTGTTATAATTTTTGCATTAAAACTTACTCCCATCAACACATTATCAGGTGAGTGCTTTGAAAACTCTACTGGGCGATAAAAAATAATTGGATTCAAATATTCAACATCATATCCCCTATTGTAATTTTCATCTTTTGATTGCCAAAGTACGCCCTCAAAAATACCAATATTAATATTTTCTGTCAAACTAAAATCTAAAAAATGAATGGAAGAATGCTTTTTTCTATTAAGAGATGGATCCTGTACATCAAAAAATGTAGTAAATAAATTATAATATCTAACCCTACCAAATTCCGTAGTCAACTTCAAATACGGATAGGGAGAATGTTCAGCAGACAACATAAGAGAACGATATCCATTTCCTATATAATGTTTTCCCTTTCCAAAATCAACAGATATAAATTTATTAGCAAAATATTTCAGATTATATTGCAACCTATTTTTTTTCATTCCAAATCCCGGAAAAATAAGTAATGAATCTTGATATTCATTTAATAATACATTATGATTTCCTGATAAATAATCAAAATGAGAAGTAAAAGCTATTTTATTCTTAACATTAGCAATTAAGCTTGCGCCAAATAAATATGTACTTGCGTAATCTGATTTACTAGATGATCCTATGCTAAATAATCTTGAACCTACACTAAAACGTTTTGTTGTATCATAATCGTAAACTGAAGTCCAATCAGAAGAAAAGGGCTTACTAACTGTTGATTGGAATGTACTTAGCTGTCCATTAGCACAAAACGGAAAGAGTAAAACTAAGTAAAATTTATAAAGCGTTTTCATCACCTTTAAATAAATTCCAAACAGTATAAAAAATAATATTGATATCAACTGATAAAGACCAATTTTCAATATACCAAACATCAAGACGAACACGTCCCTCCATATCCTTTAATTCTTTAGTTTCTCCTCTATAGCCTTTTATCTGTGCAGCTCCAGTAATTCCTGGTTTTACTAACTGACGAACCATGTATTTATTAATCAAAGCAGAATATTCCTCAGTATGCAACAACATGTGAGGTCTTGGACCCACTATAGACATATCACCAATAAACACGTTAAAAAACTGAGGGAATTCATCTAAAGATGATTTCCTAAGAAAAGCGCCTATTTTGGTAATACGAGTATCCCCCTTAAATGCTTGTTTGGTATTTGCTTCTAAACTTTGAGTCATAGAACGAAACTTATAACAAATAAACTCTGTATTTCCTACTCCAGAGCGCACCTGCTTAAATAACACTGGCCCCCTTGATGATAGCTTAATTAAGATAGCGATAAGAGGATACAACCAAGTCAACACAAATACAATTACAAAAGCTGAGAATAAGATGTCAAATATTCTTTTAAAAATCCGATTTGTAATATCCGTAAGAGGTTCTGCCCGTAATGTTACAACAGGTACATCATTATAAAAATCAATATTTACACGTTTAAAAAGGAAGCCTCTAAAATCAGGAACTATTTTAATGCGAATCATATTTTTATCACAGAAATCAACTAAATTTTTAATCTTTTGAGTATAAGTTAATGGCATTGTATAATAAATTTCATCAACACCATGACTCAAAGCAAATGATTCTAACTCATCCAATCCCCCTTTATATATATTTTCTTTAACATCAAAAGAAATGTCACTGTCAGAGAAAACACCTTTAACTCTAATACCTAAAACATCATCTGATATAAAATAAGTGTATAATTGATTTGCAACCTCACTACCACCAACAATTACCACTCTCCTGTAATTAAATCCAGATTTTCTGAAAAGATAAATTAATTTAATTGCCGAATAACGCCACAACATTATTAAAACAAAAAGCATAATATATGTCACATATAAATGCTCTCTTGAAAACTCAGAAGCTTTAACAGAAAATAAAATAGCAGAAATAATCAAAGCATTAAAAATAAAGGCTCTAAATAAATTAAACAAAATTCTATCTAACCTTCTCAATCGATTAATTTTATATAGATTGAGAAATAAAGCAACTAACACCCAGATTGCATTAAAAATGATAAATAAAAACGTGTATTTATCAGAGAAGATTAAAGTGTCAAACTTTAAATAATAAGTAAGTAAAAATGCAAAATTAACAATGAATAAATCACCTAGAAAATGAATTATCCAAAAATATTGCGAATACCCTTTCATATAATACAAAGGTACAAATTAGCATAAGCTATGATAAGTACCATGCATACATTTTTTCAACACCTTTATCAAGAGATACTTTATGCTTCCAACCTAAACCATGAAGTTTACTTACATCTACTAATTTTTGCATAGTACCATCAGGTTTTGAAATGTCAAAATTAAAAGAACCATTATAACCAATAGTTATTTTTATCTGCTCAGCTAATTCATTAATTGAGATATCGATTCCAGTTCCAATATTAATATGTGTATTTCTAACTTCTTCTTTAATAGAAAATGTATGTTCAAAATTTTGGTTTTCTAATAAAAATACACAGGCATCTGCCATATCCTCTGACCATAAAAACTCGCGTTTTGGTTTACCACTTCCCCATATATCTATAACATCTTCATTCACTCCATATTTTGCTAAAATTTTTATAATATCCTCATTTGAAGAATTGCCATTAATTTCATCAATTGGATTCTTACCAAAATCTTCTTTTATCGATTTCCAATCCTTATTTTTAAGGCATTTCCCTAAATGAATTTTGCGTAATAAAGCAGGCAGTACATGCGATTTTTCTAAATCAAAATTATCATTTGGCCCATACAAATTGGTTGGCATAGCAGAAATGAAATTAGTGCCATATTGCAAATTATAACTTTCACACATTTTTATACCTGAAATCTTAGCAATTGCATAAGGTTCATTAGTATATTCCAAAGCTGAAGTCAAAAGACAATCTTCAGACATAGGTTGTTTGGTCTTTTTAGGGTAAATACAAGAACTTCCTAAAAATAATAACTTTTTAACACCATTCAAATACGAATGATGAATTACATTGTTTTGAATCATCATGTTCTCATAAATGAAATTAGCTCGATATATATTATTAGCAACAATTCCACCTACTTTAGCGGCCGCTAAAATTACATACTCAGGCTTTTCCATTATAAAAAATGATTCAACTGCATTCTGGTTAGTTAAATCTAATTCAGAATGAGTTTTAAATATTAAATTCTTGTAGCCTTTTAAGGCTAAGTTTTCTAAAATTGCTGAACCTACTAATCCCATGTGACCTGCAATATAGATTTTACTATCCTTTTCCATCTTGCTCAAAATAATTCATAATAGTATATCCACCATCTTTCAAGTATTGATCCTTTGTAACTAATTTCAAATCATACTCCATCATTTCTGTGATCAATTGTTCTAAATTATATTCTGGTACCCAGTCTAACTTAGTATTTGCTTTAGTTGGATCTCCAATCAATAAATCAACCTCAGTAGGCCTAAAATATCTTGAATCAACAGCAACAACCTCTTTCCCAATCTCAATCTGATATTTTTCATTAGAACAAGATACAACTATTCCCGTTTCTTCAACTCCATCTCCCTTAAATGACAATTCTATTCCAGCATGTAAAAAGGATATTTTTACAAAATCACGAACAGTGGTTGTTTTTCCAGTGGCTATTACCCAATCTTCAGCAACATCTGCTTGTAATATCATCCACATCATACGGACATAATCCTTAGCATGGCCCCAATCTCTCTTTGCATCCAAATTACCTAAAAATAATTTTTCTTGCAAGCCTAAAGCAACTTTTGAAGCAGCTCGTGTAATTTTTCTGGTCACAAAAGTTTCACCTCTAACAGGAGATTCATGATTAAATAAAATTCCATTACAGGCAAACATATTATATGCTTCACGATAATTAACAGTAGTCCAATAAGCATATAATTTTGCAACACCATATGGACTTCTTGGATAGAAAGGAGTATTTTCTGTTTGAGGAACTTCTTGAACTTTTCCATAAAGCTCAGATGTAGAGGCTTGATAAACTTTAGTTTTTCCTATCAAACCTAACAAACGAATAGCTTCCAAAATTCTTAATGCACCTAAACCATCAGTATTTGCAGTATATTCAGGAATTTCAAAAGAAACATGTACATGACTCATTGCAGCCAAATTATAAATTTCATCAGGCTGCACCTCCTTGATAATTTTTGTCAAATTCATAGAGTCTGTCATATCTCCATAATGCAAAATCAAATTTCTATTTTTAATATGAGGATCCTGATAAAGATGTTCTATTCTATCTGTATTGAAAGAGGATGCTCTTCTTTTTATGCCATGAACTTTATATCCTTTATTCAATAAGAATTCAGCCAAATAAGAGCCGTCTTGGCCCGTAATGCCAGTTATTAATGCTACTTTATTTTTCATTATCTAAAATTTTAGGTAAATATAATTAATATTATTTACTGAATATTTTATAAAAAAATGAATTGTAATCATCTACAATTTTACACCATGAATACAAGTCATTTATTTTCTGCTTATTATTTATAACAAAAAGATTTTCTTTACATTTAATTGTAGTATTTATTAAATCTGAAATTTGCTCATAATTAGTAAAATAATATGCATCATTTTCTAAAATTGACTGATTAAAAATATTTTCATGTGCACAAATCAAAGAATCTGAAGCCATTGCTTCTAGTAATGATGGATTTGTACCACCCACACTATGACCATGAAAATATAAATTAGAAAAATATCTAAGTGAATTCAAATTTTCAATACCTGAAACAAAACCTAAATACTTTATCTGTCTATCACAATATTTTTCAGAAACATACTTACCAAAATCTGTTCTCAGGCTACCAATAATTACTAAATCTCTATCTTTATTTGAATGAATGAAACCTTCTAATATCATTTCAATATTATTTTCAGGTTCCATCCTAGCAATCACAATGTCATAATTATTTTTTCTTAAATTAAATTTATTCAAAATATCCAAATTAGGACAACCCATTTCTTCCGCTCCATAAGGGATATAATTTGATTCAACCTCATACTCTTCTTTAAGATATTTTTGAATTCCAATTGAATCAGAAATAAAATAATCACTGTACTTTACAGCAAGTCTCTCTGCATATTTTATAAACTTCTGTACTTTATTTGAGAACTTGGAGCGCTTATACTCAATACCATCCATATTAGTAACTAAAATAGATTTCTTAGGCATAATTCTATTCCAAATTGAACTACTAGTATATCCTAATTGGAGTATAATATCAAAATTATATTTTCTGCAATTAATAATACAATTCAAATCGTAAAGAAACTGACCAGATGTGCCAATCAAATATTCAGGGTCAAAACAATGTATAATTCTTACTCCTTTATACGTATTATCTTTAAAGATATGATTATGGGAATTATAAACAAAAACTTCATGCCCTTTATCTACTAAACCAACTGATAAATATTCTGCAAATTGCTCAAAACCACCATAATTGTTTGGAATACCTCTAGTACCTACAATGGCTATCTTCATTAAATATGAATATTATAAACAACTATCAACATAAGGAGAATCTAACATGTTCTTTAAATCAAAAATTATTCGATTATCTGTCACTAAATCTTGAAATTTATCTGATAAAAAATTATCGTGTGAAACTGCAAAAATAATAGCATCATAATCAATATTATCTACATCTTTAATTAAATTAATATCAAACTCGGCCTTAACTTCATCTATTACTGCTAATGGGTCATAAACATCAACATTTGCACCATACGACAATAACTCAGTGTGAATATCTATAATCTTTGAATTTCTAATATCAGGGCAATTTTCTTTAAATGTAATTCCTAGCAATAATATATTTGAATTCTTTATTGTAAAACCTTTATTTATCATTAGTTTAATAACTTTTGCCCCAACAAATTGACCCATCTGATCATTTACTCTTCTACCTGAAAGCAAAACAGCAGGATGATAACCAAGCTCCTCGGCTTTATATGCCAAATAATATGGATCTACACTAATACAATGACCTCCAACAAGGCCAGGTTTATAGTGCAGAAAATTCCATTTAGTTGAAGCAGCTTCTAACACCTCATTTGTATCAATTCCTATTCTATCAAAAATTAATGCCAATTCATTTACAAAAGAAATATTTACATCTCTTTGTGCATTTTCAATTACTTTTGATGCCTCAGCTACTTTAATACTTGATGCTAAATGCGTTCCTGCTGATATAATCGATTTGTATAGTTCGTTTACCTTTTTAGCAATAGCGGCATTAGAACCAGATGTCACTTTTTTAATTTTTGTAAGTGTGTTAACCTTATCGCCTGGGTTTATTCTTTCAGGAGAATATCCGCAAAAGAAATCCTTATTAAATACTAAACCACTTGTACTTTCTAAGATAGGCACACAAACTTCCTCTGTACATCCTGGGTAAACAGTTGACTCATAAATTACTAAATCGTCATTACTTAAAAACTTACCAATCATTTTCGACGCACTTTTTAACGGACCTAAATCTGGTGTTTTTGCAATTGTAATTGGAGTAGGAACAGTAACAATATATATTTGTGAATCTTTAATAAAATCAATATCGCTCGTTAAAATTAATCCAATTTCTGATGAACTATTCTTAAGCGATTTCTGTATCTCTACACTTGTTGTTTCATTTGTTTTATCAATTCCATTTTTTAACTGCACTATCCTTTGCTTATTAATATCAAAACCTACAACTTGATATTTTTTAGCAAACTCTAAAGCTAATGGAAGCCCAACATAACCCAGACCTATTATTGCTATTTTCATTTCTTATTTTTCAATATTTCTAAAATAATTTCTGATTTCTGATTCCAAGAATAATCCTGACTATCAAAATTTATTTTTTCATTAACCGAATCACTTAACTCTTCACTAAAATCACTAAAAGAATCATGCAAATATAAATATTCTTTTAGATTTGTCAAACCATTCCCACTTGTCCCAATAGTTTTTTTTCCTGCGGCCAAAAACTCATATGCTTTAATGCTATCTCCACCATGAGCCTTATCTCCAACTAAATAAGGAACAATACAAATATCAAAAGATTGAACATATGAAGGGTAGACACTATAGTGCTTATCACCAAGGTAATAGAAGTTGTCAGTTTTATTAATTTGATTAAATATTTTTTTATCTATTATTTGACCTACAATAACAAATGCTTTATCTTTATTTTTTTTAACTAAATAATTATACAAATCTACGTCAAATAAATGAGTTATCTTACCACCAAAACCTATTATGGGAGATTGTAATTTATCAATATCAGCTGGCTTGTTAAGATTTGCATTCTGAAATTTATTTAAATCAACTCCATTTTTTACAACTTCAATATTATTAATACCATAGTGATTTTGGTAGTACTTCATATTTTCAATTGAGTTTGTGCTCCATTTTTCAGTACATTTCGCAAAACAATAATAAGCAAGCTTTATCTTTTTTAAATGCTTTTCTGAAAAAGGGAATTTCGCATAATTATCCCAAGCGTCAAACAATAAATTATTATACTTTAATTTATTAAATAAAAAAGCAGAATAAATATTATAAGAAATATAATTAATCTCTTTAATATTTAGGAAATCATATGCTTTTTGAATAAAAGAGACAAAAACATCATCTCTATAAGCATCAAAATACCAATCTCTTTTAAATAATATATGATTTATTATATCATTTGAAAGAAAATCTATAACATAACAGTGTTCACTTATTTTAATCAGTTTACAGCTCTTTTCTTTGAGCACAATCTCCCCTTCTATACATTTTAATCTTTTTTTAAGGATAAGTTCAGGCATAGTAATAGGTCTATTTATTATTATTAATTTTTCAATATCTTCAGATTGTTGAAAATGATTAATAAAATGAGAGTCTCTTGTTCTACTTCCCTCGACTAATATTTTACGCCAATCATGATATGGAATAACTGCTAAATTCATAAATATAATTTTTTCTCTCTTAGTTCAAACATAAATACAAATATATTTAAAGTTAATAAGAAAACAATTTGATCCAATATTGTAGAAGAGAATGAATATGTTAATACTAAAATAGCTAAATAATATCTCAAATAATTTGAAATTTTAAAACAATATAAAAAACTACATATTAATAATATCAGTAATATTAAACCTATAATACCTAAATCATAATAAAACCATAAAAGCTGAGAAAAATTAAGATTAAACTGAAAACCTCCTTTAAAAGGATTATAGTATGAAGACGGTCCATTACCAAATATAGATAAGTCATTAATGAAAACAAAATAAAATGTTTGAAATCTACCTGCTGTTCCGTCATTAATGTGATTAACATTAGTCATATCTAACAACTCAGGTTTTCCTAATAAATCAATAAAATAATATAAATTAAAATACAATAAAACAAGAACAGTAATGCTAATAATAACAGAAGATAACTTAATGTATATATTGCTTTTCAGAAAAAAAATGAAGGCTAATGTTGAAATAAGAAACAAATAAGATGTTAAGGAATTTGTTAAAAACACACAAATAATAGAATATCCTATAATAAAATAATCAAATACGGTTAAAAATGATTTTTTTGTCCCAAGATAAAGAATGTTAATGATTAAAAAAAAACTTAAAAAATGATCAGATGAAAGAGGGAAAGTACCAAACATTCTATCCAAATAACCTATTGATTTTTGTGAATATAAAATATAATCTGGCAGAAAATACTGAAGACACAATACTGGTAATTGAATAATAATTAGTATATTAATTAAATATTTTAATTTAAATATATCTTGGCTAATTGATTTTACAAGAAAATAGATTGATACTGGAATAATTACATATGCAAAATAATTAATAACTAATAAGGGGTTAGTATTATTTGCTATACCACTTATAACAATCCAAAGCAATAAGCAAAGATTAACAACTAGATAACTATTTATAACTATTCTTTTTTTAACCAAAAAAACAGAAAGCATAATCAAAGAGATTAATGTAATCAGTAAATATGAGGTTATTGTTATTGATAGGCCTAGAAACTGAAGAGTTCCCACTAAAAAAAACGAGATAATTAATATTATATAAAATAAAATCTGTATCAAAACCCAAAGACTATATCAAATTTAAATCTCATTTCCAAACTTTTTTAATCGATCTAATTTCTTTCTTATAAAAAAGAAGAGTTAAAACTATTACTAATAAATAAGCATAGATTTTAAGAAATAAATCATTATACGTTTCAAAACTCATAAAGCTAGTCAATGAAATAGTGAAAAAAATTAAAGGTACTATTATCATCTCTTTACTGTGATATTTAATTGCTAAGAATTTATTGTAAACAAAACTTAAAGAAACAACCAATATAAATTTAGAAATTAATGTAGCAATAGCTGCACCAATAATACCGTATTTAGGTATCATTATAAAATTTAGACTCGCATTCAGAATAGCCGTAAATATAGTTAAAATTGGTAATACTCTATTTCCTTTTCCTGAAATATCATAAAATAAGGGTACTGAAAAAAAATAATAAGAGCCATGCAAAACAAATGCAAAAGCGATAAACGGAACCACCTCCCATGCATTATGGTAAGACTCAGGAGTTATTTCCTGAATAACTTCTTTACAAAAAAATGATAATCCTAAAGCTATAACACAATAAAAAATGATTAGCAATTTCGCTTTCTCAGGAATATCATCATGCTTCCCATCTTTAATTTGCTCATTAAACCATGGGTTAAAAGCCTGGTTGACACTAGATGCTATAATAAAAATAATTCCACCAAATGTGTTGCCAAGATGGTAAATACCAACCATTGAAGTTGTTAAGAAATTATTGATGATTAAGCGATCTATTACGCTCGTAGCTACTCCGGCAATTGAATGAGGAATTAAGGGTAAGGAATACTTTAAGGATTGTTTTAAAATAGATAAGTCAATTCCTAAAAAAAAATCTTTTCCGAAGCGCGTTAAAGTATAAATAAAAAAGAAAATATTCGTTAATGCGAGTGAGCCTAAAACACCAACAGCACCATAATCGAGTATGATAACGCTTATTAATAAAAAAACAAGATTTGATAAAAAGAATAAGAAGCTATTAAACCCATATTTTGAGGCTTCCTGCTTTGCCAATAATGTACCCTGAAATATGGTAAAAACCGGATTAAATAAGATAGAAATCATACCTAAAATCATATAGGGATAGAATTCCACGTTATTTAGAAAAGGATCAAGAAAAAATTGATGACCTACTCCTAAAATAATAGAAAGGAAAACACTGAATAAAAAAACAAAAGTAACAACTGTACCGAACAGCTTCTTCACCTTTTCATCATCTCCTTTAAACTCGTAGTAAAACCTATTTAAACTTCCGTTTAGCGCACATAAATAAAATACATTAAGGAAGGAATTGATAACGGTTACTACAGCTACAACTCCATAATCATTAGTAGTTAAATAAGCTGTTAAAATTGGAATTAATAAAAAATTAATTCCTTTTTGCAGGACATTGAAACCACTATATATTGCAGAATTTTTAAGTATTTTACTCATTTAATTATTCATAGTATCAAGTATAATATCTGCAATCTTTTTTGATGTACTGCCATAAAAGTCAGATCCAATAGCTGCATTATAAGGTATTGCTCTTTGTTGAACTTTAGGTTTCATAAACTGTAACTCTTTTAATTTTTCATTTAAATCATTAATGTCAGGAAAATGTTCTACTAGATTGTTTTTTACAAATCCATAATAATCAAATTGTATTTTTTTATCAAAAGAAAAGTGTAAAGGATAAACATCCAACAATACTGCTTCTAAATGAATTGAAGATTCGCCTGAGATTAAGCAATCGATTTTGGAGAGAAAATTAAAGGCTGGCTCTGTTTTAGAATCTGAAAAACTGAAATTTCTAAACAATTCCATATTCCTGCTATCTCCAGGATGAGCTCTAAGAAGTATTTTTAAATTAGAATTATCCTCTATTAATTGACTAACAAATTTAAATACTTCTTCAATTTCATCAATTAGATTAAAAGCAAATCCTACAACTCCAACCTTTTTCTTTACATTTAATTGCTTGCTAAATTGATCAAACTTGGACATTCCACAAAGATGAACTATTGATTTCACTTCTCCACATTTTGCATACTTTAATTGAGAGTCCATACCTTCCAATAAAGCATATGAAAACTCTAGCGGAGGAAAATATTCTGAAACTGAAGCATGTTGCACATAATAGGTTTTGATTCCTAAATGATTAGCAGCTAAAAGCATTGACCTTGCAATAATTAAATGATCATTTGCAAAGACGATTGCTTTTGGTTTATTCTTCTTTAATAAACGTAAACACTCTTCATAAGATCCATTCACAGTCATCAGTAAATCATAATACTTTCCGGCTTTCTTCTTATTATTAAAATAATAAATAAGCCAATAAATTGGATACAAAAAATTTCTAAAAAAACGGAATGGCAAATAAAAATAATGAGTGCTATTTTCATTTATTGTAGATTTAAATCTAAAAAAAGAAGTATATATAGAGTCTGGAATAAACTTCTTTATTTCTTTTAATGCATCAAAATTATTTTGAGTTAGAACAAAAAACCAAATTTTTTGAGTTGGAATATTATGTCTTTTGAAAACTCTAAGAAAATCTGCTAAAATATTTTTAGTAACAAATTTTATTTTTCCAGTAATTGATTCTGGAGAAAATTTATTTATGATTGATTCTGGAAATAAATCTGATGGATTATCAATCCATATATGCATAATGTTATTCCACCTTTCTATAAAGTTTAATTTCATCTTAACTAATAAGATTTCTTATTAGATTTATGCTTTTTTTTAAATCCTTTAAAGATGATTTGCCTCCAAGGAAATTTAGACTGCAAAAAAGTAGTTGTTTTACTCATTACTTCTCATGTTAAATAAATACTAATATTCTTTTTTAAATCCATTTTTTTATATCAATTCAAATCAAAATTTATAATCTTATTTTTTATTCAATATTAACTTTTTAATTCTAAATATTGCTAGTAATATTATAATATAATTATAAATACCGAGTTTTAAAACTAATTAATAACAATTATCACCTCTTAATTAATCATTTTTTATTATTTTAAACTTCAAACTTGACAAATCTTAATGGTTTTAAAATATATTTGCAAACATAAAAATTAAATTATGCTAAACAAAAAATCCATCTTAATAACTGGGGGTACTGGCTCTTTAGGAAAACACTTAACAAAAACAATTCTTAAAAAATGGCCAAATACTAAAAGACTTGTCATATTTTCTAGAGATGAGCAGAAACAATTCCAGATGGCTCAAGAGTTTCCAAATGAAAAATATCCAAATATTAGATATTTTATTGGTGATGTTAGAGATAAAGAGAGATTACTAAGAGCAATGGAAGGCATTGATATTGTAATTCATGCAGCTGCAATGAAACATGTTCATATTGCTGAGTACAATCCGTCAGAATGCATATTGACTAACATTAAAGGAGCAGAAAATGTAATTCATGCGTCTTTAGAAAAAGGCATTACGGATGTAGTTGCTCTTTCTACAGACAAAGCTTGTGCTCCAATCAACTTATATGGAGCCACTAAGCTAGTATCAGATAAGTTATTTGTTGCCGCAAACAATATTAAAGGCTCAAAAGATATTAAATTTTCAGTCGTTAGATACGGTAATGTAATGGGGTCAAACGGGTCAGTTATTCCTTTCTTTATGAATCATAAAAACAAGGGCTATTTACCAATCACTGACCCAGAAATGACTCGATTTAACATCTCATTAGATGATGGAGTTGCAATGGTGCTCCATGCATTAGAAAATGCTTGGGGGGGAGAAATTTTCATTCCTAAAATACCATCTTATAAAATATTAGATATTGCAAAAGCAATTGCACCTGATTTAGAGCACAGAACAATTGGGATAAGACCAGGAGAAAAATTACATGAAGAAATGATTGCTGAATCAGATTCATTCTATACTTATGATCTCGGAAAGTATTATACGATACTACCGTCAGTTACAAATTGGAACCTAACTGATTTTATTCAAAAATTTAATGCTAAAATTGTCCCTAAAGGGTTTAAATATAATTCAGACACTAATACCGAATGGGATACAATAGAGAGATTAAGAGAGTTAATTACTAAACACATAGATGCTGACTTTAGTATTTAAAAATAATGAGTGCTATAATACCATACGGAAGACAAAAAATTACACAAGAGGATATTGACGCAGTTGTAGAAAGCTTAGCTTCTGATTTTCTTACACAAGGCCCTAAAGTAAAAGAGTTTGAAGAGAAATTTGCATTATATACAGAATCAAAATATGCTATTGCAGTAAACAATGCAACTTCAGGCTTGCATTTATCAGTTTTAGCATTAGGTTTGAAAAAAGGAGATAGAGTAATTACAACCCCTATTACTTTTGCATCCACTGCAAATTGCGTAAGATTTTGTGGTGCAGAAGTTTGGTTTGCAGATATTAATCCTAACTCCTATTTGTTAGACCTAGATTCAGTTAAAGAACTTATTGAATCAAAACCAACTGGTTTTTTCAAAGGAATAATACCAGTTGATTTTGCAGGCCTACCAGTCAATCTAGAAGCATTTAAAATACTTGCCAAAAAACATAATCTTTGGATAGTTGAAGATGCCTGTCATGCTCCCGGTGGCCACTTCACGAATTCAAAAAATGAAATTCAAAAGTGTGGCAATGGAAACTATGCAGATATTGCTGTATTCTCTTTTCACCCTGTAAAACATATTGCTTGCGGGGAAGGGGGTATGATCACAACAAATTCTAAACAAATTTATAAGAGACTACTATCACTGAGAACTCATGGAATAAGTAAAGAAGATATGAGTAAAAGTGATGGTGGATGGTACTATGAGATGAAAGAACTAGGCTTTAATTACAGGTTAACAGATATTCAATCAGCACTAGGCATAACACAACTTAAAAAGAATAAAGAAGGAGTTAAAAAAAGAAATAAAATTGCGGAAAATTACAAAAATGCATTTAATAAAAAACTTAAATTTCAAGACTTAAAATCAGGAGATCTAAATGCTCATCATCTTTTTGTTATTGAAATAAATGATAGGAAAAAATTATACGATTTTTTAAAAACACACAATATATTTTCTCAAATACACTATATTCCACTACACACATTACCATACTATAAAAATATAGGATATGATAAAGCAAATTTAGAGAATTCTGAAAATTATTACAATAAATGTATTAGCCTACCCATATATCCATCATTAACCAATACAGAACAAGAGTTTGTAATATCAAAAGTACTAGAATTTATTAATGTCTAATCTCTGCATCATACCAGCTAGAAAAGGAAGCAAACGCATTCCTAAAAAAAATATCAAATCATTTTTAGGAAAACCTATTATTGCCTATTCAATTGAAGCAGCCATCCAATCTAAATTATTTACTGAGATAATGGTGTCAACTGATTGTCAAAAAACAGCAGAAATCGCACTAGAATACGGAGCTAAAGTCCCATTTCTTAGAAGTAAAGAAAATTCTAATGATTTCGCCACTACATATGATGTAATAAAAGAAGTTATAGGTGAATATAAGAAAGGGGAAGAAAACTTTAAAAATATATGCTGTATTTATGCTTGCGCCCCTTTTGTAACAGCTAATAAATTAAAACAAGCATACCAAGAATTAAGTAATAAGCAAGTTGATACAGTTTTTCCTATTATTGAATATAGCTTTCCAATTCAAAGAGCAATAAAAATAAATAATGGAAAAATTATATTATTTAACACTAACTATTTGGAAACAAGATCTCAAGATCTTGAGAAATCATATCATGATTCTGGTCAGTTTTATTGGATGAAAACCGAAAAAATATTAAAAAAAGGAAATGTTATTACAGATAATTGCAGCGGCATTATAATCACTGAATTAGAAGGCCAAGACATTGACAATGAGACCGACTGGGATCTAGCCGAATTAAAATTTAAGCTTTTAAAGAAATGATATTTCCTGCTAAATATAAAGCATTATCTCAAGCAAAATTTAAATCTGGTGAATTTCAAATAGTCCCAATAAGATATAAAGACAGATTAGATATAATGAAGTGGAGAAATGAACAGATGTATCATTTGCGTCAATCCGAACTCTTAACTGAAGAGAATCAAGAGAGTTATTATAAAAATATTATTTCTAAATTATTTAATAAAGAAAAACCTAATCAACTATTATTTTCGTTTTTAAAAAATAATAAGTGCGTAGGATATGGTGGATTGGTACATATTAATTGGGAGGCAAAGAATTCAGAAATTTCATTCATTATGAACACTTCTTTAGAAGAAAATTACTTTGAGATACTTTGGAGTAAATTTTTAAAACTTATAGAAGAGGTTTCTTTTACTCATCTAAATTTTAATTCTATATTTACGTATGCCTTTGACCTGAGAGAAAATTTATATCCAGTATTAGAAAAAAATAAATACTCATTTAAAAAAAGAATTAAAAACCAAATAAAGTTGAGAAATAAATGGTTTGACGTTCTAATTCATGAGAAGAAGAATCAAAAAATTATCATTAGAAAATCAACTGAAAATGACGGAGTCTTATTGTTTAACTGGAGAAATGAAAAATCTGTAAGAATACAATCATTTGATAATAGAGAAATTAAATTACAAAATCATTTAAATTGGTATCATACTAAACTGGAAGATTCAAATTTTATATTTTATATTTTAGAAATTGAGAAGGAACCTCTAGGATTAATCAGAATCGAAATAGAAGAAAATAATTCAACTATTGGAATCTCAATTGACAAAAAATATAGAGGAAAAGGATTGTCATCCAAAGCCCTATCTATTGGATGTAAAGAATATTTTAAAATAGAGAAAAAACCAATTTTTGCTTTTATAAAAAAGACAAATATATTTTCTGTTAAAACCTTTAAAAGTATCGGTTTTGAATTTCTTAATGAAACCCTTATTAATGGAATTCCTAGTTTCATTTTTCAATTAAAAAAACCATGAACAAAGAAAAAAAATCCTGTTTTATAATTGCTGAATTATCTGCTAATCATGGTGGTAAGTTGGAAATTGCTTTAGAAACCGTAAGAGCTGCTAAAAGAGCAGGAGCAGACGCAATAAAACTACAAACATATACAGCAAAAACAATAACATTAAATTCTAAAAAAGAGTGTTTTAAAATAAATCAAGGAACTCACTGGGATGGACAATATTTATATGATCTGTATAAAGAAGCATTCTTGCCTTGGGAATGGCACAAACCTATTTTCGCATTAGCAAAAAAAGAGGGTTTAGTTTGCTTCTCCTCTCCTTTTGACTTTACAGCAGTAGATTTTTTAGAAGATTTAAACTGCCCAATATATAAAATTGCATCTTTTGAGATTACAGATATCCCACTAATTGAATATGCTGCCTCAAAAGGAAAGCCTATGATAATATCAACAGGAATTGCTGAAATAAAAGATATTGAATTAGCAATAGATACTTGCAAAAAAGCTGGCAACAATAATATTACTATTTTAAAATGTACATCTGCATATCCTGCGAATCCAGAAGAGGCAAACCTTACAACAATTGATGATATAAAACAAAGGTTTAAAGTTATGTCAGGTTTATCAGACCATACTTTAGGAATTGAAGCGCCAATGATTGCTGTTGCAATGGGAGCAACAGTAATAGAGAAACATTTTATACTAGATAAATCCATTGGAGGAGTTGACGCACACTTTTCATTAGATGAAAATGAATTTAAAAAAATGGTAGATGCTGTTAGGCTAACAGAAAAAATGATGGGAGAAGTCGACTATGAGATGACAGCAAGCAAGAAGAAAAGTCGTGAATTTTCTCGCTCTCTTTTTATTGTTAAAAATGTTAAAGAAGGAGAACTTATTTCAAATGAAAACATCCGTAGTATAAGACCAGGTTATGGATTACATCCTAAATTTTTATCTGAAATTATTGGCAAAGAGTACACAAGCAAACAAGAAAAAGGAACTCCTATAAGTTGGAATATGATTCGGTAATCTTGCAGTCTATTAATTAAAGAGGGGGTGAAATAATTTTCAAACTAGCCTTTATGCTTTATTTTAGCAGTGTATTACTGAAATTGAATTTGGATTTAATATTTATCTTGATGCAAACAGAAACCTTATTTTTAATGATAATATTCAAGATCAATCAAACATATTAAACAAACAGATAGTCTCCTATTTTCCAATTTATATTCTATTCTCTATATTACCTTTTTCATTCTAGAATGAATAATACCAAAATAATTTATTTTATTTCTAAATATTTAATCCAAAAGATATTAGTTAAAATTTAAAAAATTAATCTAACTCGTCAAACTTAAATTCTAATACGGATTCTTGCTTAGCGAAGAAATTATATACTTTATGAAATAATGGCAATTTATCAATCATATCCTTATCAACAACTAAATTATGGAACATATCAATCGCATTAAGACCTTCTAATATTACAGAATTAGATTTGTAATCTGCACTAAAAAAACCTTTTCCAATTAATAAACCTAAAGTTCTGTTTCTACTTAAATCATTTAAAGATGTCAAGCAGAAATCTCCAAATCCACATGCTAAAAATAAAGTATCTTCTGATCCTCCAACAGATTTCAATAAAATCCTAACTTCAGAAAAAGCCTTAGTTAAAATCATAAAACGAGTATTTGGTGAATTATATTTTGCATCAACAACACCCAGAACCAATGCGTAAATATTTTTCAATACACTAAGCACCTCAACACCTCTAATGTCATTAGTGTAATCAATATGAAGAGAAGTATTCTTAATTATTGTATTAATTATTTCATATTGCTTAATGGTAGAGTAACCTAAAGTTAATAAAGTATCGGCATGCTCCATTACTTCAACGGCAAATGAAGGGCCTTTAAGAGTCACAATGTTCGTGATTCCAAGCTTTTCTTGAATACTCTCAATCACAGTTACCCCTTCAGCAAATAAGCCTTTTGATAAATTGACAAATAAAGCTTCTTCCTTGAAATATGGTTGAAGGACTAATAAATTTTCAATTACAGCTGAAGAAGGTAAGGCAATAAAAATAACATCAGCATTTTTAATTTCATTTTTATCAGAAGAAGCTGACAAAAGTTTACTTAAATGCTTATTCGGGAAACAGCATTTGTTAGTGTGATAAGTGTTGATTTCATCAACTTTCATAAGACTTCTGGAAAACAATAATACATTGTTACTTATATTTACCGAAAGCTCATTTGCTATTGCGGTCCCAAAAGCCCCACCCCCAAGTACTAAAATATTCATGTCGTAAATTTAGGAACTATTATAGCAATTCGGAAGTATAGCCATCAACATATTTCAACAGTAATTCCTTAATAATTATTTCATCTTGTAATTCTCTCGCTGATTTGATTATTTTGACACATGAAATCACTTCTTCAAAATGTAATTTAGATTCTCTTGCCTGCATAATCCTAGGATGCTCTGATTGGATTACATCGTTACCAATTAGTAGTTCTTCAAATAACTTTTCTCCAGAGCGCAAACCTGTAAACTCAATACTTATATCTCCATCAGGGTTTTCATTATCAATAGGAGTTAATCCACTTAAATGAATCATTTTATAAGCTAAATCAATAATTTTAATAGGTTCACCCATATCCAAAACAAAAACATCTCCCCCTTTTGCCATTGCCCCAGATTGCAAAACTAGTTGCACAGCCTCTGGAATTGTCATAAAATAACGAGAAATATTTCGGTGAGTTACAGTTACAGGGCCTCCATTCTTAATTTGCTTACGAAATAGTGGCACAACTGAACCTGCAGAATCCAGCACATTTCCGAATCTTACCATTGAGAAACAAGTGCTACTTTTGACAGAAAAAGCCTGTAAAATAAGTTCCGAAAAACGCTTTGAGGCTCCCATTACATTAGTAGGACGAACAGCTTTGTCTGTAGAGACTAGAACCACACTATCAACCTTTAGTTCATCAGCGACTCTAGCTACATTATAAGTTCCAATGATATTATTATACACTCCTGAAATAATATTCATCTCAACCATAGGAACATGCTTATAGGCCGCAGCATGAAAAATAGTATTAATATTATGCTCGCTAATTATTTTTTTAAGCTGATGATAATTAGTTACAGTACATAAAGATGGTATAATTTTAACGCTTTTCAACATTGATAATAATTCCTGATGAATCGAATATAAATTAAATTCAGAGTTATCAAGTAATATAATCTTATCAGGTGAAAGATTAATAATCTGTCTTGACAATTCAGACCCAATACTACCACCAGATCCTGTAATTAAAATATTTTTTCCTGATATATTTCTTTCAAGCAACTTTTGTTTTGGTACAACTGGAATTCTGCCTAAAATATCAGCAACACCAACATGCTTAATGCTGTCAATTGAAACCACACCATCAACTATATTATCCATTGATGGTAATACTTTGACCTCAATAGGAAATTTTGTGAGTTTTTGCAATATTTTTGTCCTTTGTTTATGTGATGCTGAAGGCACTGCAAATAATAAAATCTTTGCTTCTTTAGTTTTTATTAATTCTTCAATTTTATCAAAAGAAAAAACTTCCAAAAAATTTAAAATAGTACCTTGCCTTGATTTATCATCATCTATAAATGCAATAGGAGCGTAAATAGCACTTTTCTTTAGACTCTCTACTAATTGTACTCCAGCATTACCAGCCCCATAAATTATTGCTTGTTTCCTGGCATTTACAAAGCTATCCCAAGAATACAGATAACCTTTAAATAAAAACCTAGTACTCATTACAAAAATATTAATAATGAACCAGAAAATAGGCAAAACAGATCTAGGCAAATCAGATTCTCTAAAAAACATCATAAAGAAACCAATAATCAAACAACTAATTGTGGTGGCTTGAAATGTTGTGGTAATAACCTTAATTCCTATATATTGTAAAACTGACCTATAAAGACCAAACTTAATAAATAAAGGAATAGTTATAATGGGTACAGCAATAAATATCCATAAAGAATTAGTAATATAATCTAATGGAAATGGCTCTCCTAATCTCAAAACAAAAGCTAACCACAATGCAAATAGTAGAGTACTAATATCTACAAACAACATAATAAATTGTTTGTAAATTCTATCTAAATTTTGCAATCTAAGCTTCATATAATTCCTTTATTGCACTCACTATTCTTTTCAAATCTTCTTTTTTCATATTGGTTCCTGAAGGCAAACACAATCCTCTATTAAACAGATCTTCCGAAATACCATTAACATATGATTTAGCTTCATTAAAAACTGGCTGCAAATGCATTGGTTTCCAAAGTGGTCTGCTTTCAATATTATATTTTTCTAGATGTAAACGCAATTGCTCTCTATCTATTGTTGAACTTTCTGATAAAATAATAGTAGTAAGCCAGAAATTAGAATAACTCCCCTCATTCTCATCCAAAAAACTAATTTCTTTAATGGAACACAACTCTTTTTTATAATACTGATAAACGCCTCTTTTCTGTACAAGTCTTTTTGAAAGCATATTTAATTGACCTAAACCTATTGCAGCACAAATATTACTCATTCTATAATTATATCCAATTTGCGAATGTTCATAATGAGGTTTTTTATCTCTAGCCTGAGTTGCTAGAAATTTTGCCTTCTCTATTAAACTCTTATCTTCACAAATTAAAGCGCCACCACCTGAAGTAGTAATAATCTTATTACCATTAAAAGAATAAATTCCGAATTTACCAAAAGTTCCTAATTGTTGGTTTTTATAAGTTGATCCTAATGCCTCAGCAGCATCTTCAATGACAGGTATATTATACTTATCTGCAATAAACATTATTTCATCCATTTTTGCGGGCATACCATAAAGATGAACCAACATAATTGCTTTTGGTTTTCTTGCTGAATTAATACCATCAAGAATTGCTTTTTCTAATAATTCTGGACACATATTCCAATTCTCTATTTCGCTATCAATAAAAATAGGATCAGCACCTAGATATTTAATAGGATTCGCGGATGCAGAAAATGTAAAAGAAGAACACAAAATTGTGTCATTCTTCTTGACACCTAATAGGATTAGCGCTAAATGAATTGCAGCCGTACCACTATTTAAGGCAACAACATGAAAATCTTTAGAAATTTTAGATAAACAATTTTCAAAATAATTAATATGAGGTCCAAAAGAAGTAACCCAAGATAAATTAAATTTTCTTCTAACGAAATCTAATTCACTATTAGAAAAATTAGGAGGAGAAAGCCATACTCTATTAATTGCTTGAGATCCATAAGAAAACCTAAATATTGTTGCAAAAATTATCTTTAAATCAATTAATAAATTATTATTTTTATAATATGCAAGATTAATCTTCACCTTGTCTTTAAAAATTACCTCATAATGATATTTTGCTGGATCCTGTTGTGATTTCAACAATTGTTCTTCATTAGCATATTTTAAGCTAGCCGGACCAGTAACCCCAGGCTTTAACTTAAGTATTTTTCTATCCTCACCTTGCAATAAAGTATAATAATGTGGCAGATCTGGCCTTGGTCCTACCAAACTCATGTCACCCTTAATAACATTCAATAAGCCTGGCAGCTCATCAATCTTATACTTTCTCATGAAGGAACCAAAATTAGTGATTCTCTGATCTCCAATAACTGTTACAGTATTATTATCACCATGATCCTCTATCATACTCCTAAACTTCAAAATTGTAAATAACTTAGCATTCTGACCAGTTCTTTCTTGCATGTAAAATATACTTCCTTTAGAAGTTAACTTAATTAGCAGTGATATAATAACTAAAAAAGGAAATAATGCTATTAAACCAAGTAAAGCACTTATAAAATCAAAAATTCTTTTTGCCATCTAAATTCGTTTCTTTATTGCATTAAAAGCATAATTAAGTAAGCACCAAACACTTCTTAAATATCCTAACTCCTCTTCAGTACGATAGATATACCACACACCTTTAGCTACTTTAAACTTATTTGCTGAATTAGATGTTTCTACAATTCTATAATACGCTAAACTCTTTTGTAATCCATAAGCACTAATTCCACTCCTCATTATTGACAACCAAAGAGCCATATCCTGTGATGTCCTAAGATTTGGCATCTTAAAATCTCCAATTTTATTTTTATCTAAAACTACAGTAAGACAACCAATAATAGTATTCTTTAAAAACAAATTATAATCCATTACTAAAGGAGCTTCAATCTCTCTAAAAATTTGATTTCCATCTTCGGAAATTGGCTGATAAGAAGAAAAAGAAAAAGCAATATTATGAAGCTTCATAAAACTTATCTGCTCTTTTAGCTTCTCTTTTTTCCAAATATCATCTATATCTAAAAATGCAATATACCTTCCTTTTGCTTTACTAATTGCGATATTCCTTGTCTCTGCTACCCCTAAATTTTTATCTGAGAAAAAAGGACGAATACGAAAATCTTTTTCTGCAAAATCATTTATTAATTGCTTTGATCTATCTTCTGATGCATCATCTACAATTAACAATTCCCAATTAATATATGTTTGCTCTAATACAGAGGAAATACATTCGTTAATAAATCTATCAGAATTATAACAAGGGGTAATTATAGATACTAAAGCATTCATATTTATAAAAAACTTCTTCTTATTTTCTCCTGAAGAAATAGTGATTTTATTTTTGTTGCAAATCTATTATTAAATGAATAAAATACAAATCTAAAAGGATATATAAATGTAACTAATAATTTAAAAGTTGTACTGTATTTTAAATGTAATTTGCAATACGCTCTTCTAAAACCAAACTTAGTAATTAAAAAATCTTGAATATTTGTATTATGTAAAATATTACGAGCTCCGTCATTCACATACCTAAATTTAAGTTGATGTAAATAATACTTATTCATAGTAAAAAACAACACATAGCTAGAGTAAAAGGATAAATATTTTGGATGAAGCTTAATTGTAGAGTAGTCACAATAATCATCAATTAATCTATTTTGGCTATAACCAATAATTCTGTTTTCATAAAAAATAGCCCAAAAATCCCATGACCCTTCAAGCTCAGAAATATCAATCCTAAACTCACTCTCAGTTTTTAAATCTATGGTAGTATTGTAATTTAGAACAGCTGCCTTGTAACATTCAAAACCTTGATCTAAAATGATGTTCCTATTAACTAATTTAATTGAACATTTTTTTAACCCTCTTCTTATCTTGCTTCTTGTGTTTCTACTTAATGATTCAATAGGAAGAAACTCGTCACATATTACATGCCAAAACTCAGTTCGCCTACCACAATCAAAATTCGTAGTCCATCGGGCAAAATATGAATCTGTCCTCTTGACTATTAATTTAATATTTGAGTCATCAACCTCTAAATGTGGTGGTCCTGTAGGAATTAGAGCTCCATTATATTTTCTCCATATTCTCATATTTGTGTTACTCAATTCTAAATACTAGCCTTCTAAAAGTAAAAAGAAAAAAGTAAATGAATTTAAAAAAAACCGAAACATCTAACCTCTCTAATCTCTTTATATCTATCTGCTGTCTTATTGAAAAATGACCTTTCCAATCTCCAATTACACCTTTTCTAATTACACCCTGCCTATCAACAGAAACTTTTGAATAATATTTTGTTTTTCCTAATAATAAATCATTTCTCATCTTTGATATAGATGTATTTTTTTCTATACTTATAACTTCATTTACAGATAAATCTTTTAAATTTAGAATAGATGATATTTTTGACAGAACCTGTTCAAAATTATTTTTCATGTCAGAATATTTAAAAAAATTATTTCGACCAAAACTTTCTATGTACATTCTATTAAATTTTAATATTTCAAATGCTTTAAATCTTCCAATAAATAAATAATATAAGCTAAAGTTTCCTATACACTTATATTTCTTCTTTAAATGATAATAATGCGACACAACAGCGTCTCTTACATCTCTTTCCACAAATAAAAAATACACATTAGTGTCATAATCTCTATTAATTGTTTTTTTAAGAAAATAGTGTGACTTAGTAATATAATTATTTTTAATATAATTCTCATTATCTAAAAATTCAAAGAGTTTGCTTTCTATGATTGATGTTGGAGAATTGATATTATTAGTATAGTGAAGCGGAGCATCTAGTATGCTAATTTTATTTACCTTGAGTACTTCAAGGACAATTGCGTGAAGCCAAGTTGAACCAGATTTGAAAGCTCCATTACAAATAATTAACATGATGTTTTTACAATTAAAGGTTTGTGAATAAGTATAAATGATATAATCAAGAATAGCAGTCTAGAATCATTCAACATTCCGCTAACTAATGAGTTTAAAGTAAAATAGACTAATAAATAAAATAATACTGGATATAATGAAGTTTTATCACTACTATATTTTTTCATTTTGTTATAGCTTAAGTAAAATACATAAATAAAGAGAAGTAATAGCAATATTAATGTCTGAATACCATACTCACAAGCTACCTCTAAAAATATATTATGCGGATATTCTAGATTATCAGCGGTCAAATGATTTGGTCGTAAATCATTAGAAACTATTCGCCAATTTCCTGCCCCTATACCTAAAGGGTAATTCTGTAAAATAATAAAAGAGCTTATTGCTAGATTTTTTCGTGCAGTTGTAGATTTACTACTAGCGCCATTTTTAGAAATATTCATAAATACTCTATCAAGATTTCCAAGCTCAGATATTTTTTTTTCTAGTCCTGAATAGAAAAAAAATGATAACATAAAAAAGATCCCAAAAATTATTTTCAAAATTACTTTATTAAAATTCAGAAAAACATATAAAGATCCAGTTACAATTAGTGCCAACATAGGACCTCTGCTTCCGCTTGCTAAAGCTAATATAAGAAATAATAAAATAACAATATATTTCAATCTAAATTTAGAAGCTGTAGGTAATAAGAAAATAGAAATAATACCAAATCCCATCCATCTTGCAAAAACAATAGGCCCACCTCCTAGAATTGCTAATCTACCATCAGCTCTATCAGAAAGAGACAAACCTACAGAAGAGAGTAATGCTAAAAAACAACTAACTGTCAATAAAATATAGAAAGTATTTAACACATCATTTCTGGAATATTTCTCTACTACAATTAAAGATATAGGAACTACAATCATTCCAAAATTAATAAAATTTGTTATTCCAAATTCAGTTACATCAAATACTAACCATAATAATGGATTAATTACAAGTATTGCTAAATAGAATAAATAGAATAAAATCTTTGTTTTAGAAAGAATAATTTTCTTTATAGAAAATAAAATAGAAATTACTGAAACTATATAAACACTACTAATAAGAATTGTTAAATTAATATTTAAAAAATTAAGTCTAACATCGTATAACCTTCCAATTGCCAACAAAGCACATGCTGTAAGCATAAATAACCAAAATATAATATGCCTACCTCTCATGTTTAAGATATTTAAGATATTTAAGATATGAATAAACAGACAATACAACGGCAGCAAAAGAAGATATATACATTACAGAAAGCGCCCTTTCTTTAGATGAAAAATCAGGCACCAATAAAACCAATATAGAAGATAATAATAACACCACTATGAAGCTAACTGCTAATCTAAATCTAGTTCGTTTATTTTCAAATATTGACAGACTTAAAAAAGGCTGAAATAATATAGTTGAAACAAACAATAATAAAAATCCAAAGCTCAGATCATATAGATATACTGATGTTTGTTGAGCATCAGAGAGGCTAAAGATCCCTCTTAGATATACAAATTTAATTATGTCAAGACTAAAGAAATTTAGTGTTAATATCATAAGAGATCCAATAGACAATGATATTAATAATGAATAAACCATCAATTTTTTATTTTCCTGAATTGATATTTTCCTCAATAATATTGTACTAATATTACTAATAATAGAAGTTAAAAAAGCATTCAGAATTACAACAGCATACATGAAAAATGTAATGTCATTTGACCCATCTAATCCCGAGACAAATCTAGAAGAAATAATTATAATATTTGCAAAATTACCTAGAACAAGAGTAGGGAAATTGAAATCTGAATACTTAAGCTCAACCTCTTTACCAATATTCTCATTTCTCATTGGCTTAACGAAAGCAATGTTCATACTTATTATGCCTAACAAACGACTAAAAGCAAGCCCTATAAAAGAGAACATACTAATTAAAGGGTAAACTAATAAAGTGAAAACTAAAGAATTAGAAACTGAAGCATAAGAATATCTTAAAAATAAACCTCTAGCTTGAAGAATTGAAAGAAATATAGCATTAATGAAATTAAAACAAATACTAAAACTTAGAATAAATGAAGCAATAAAAAATAATAAATCATTTTGAAGTTGTAGATAGAATATAACAAACGTTTGGATAATTTGACTTATTAAAAAAAGATATATAGAGGATTCTTTTGAAAATTTAAATATCTGAATTAATGAAATATCAGAATACTGGTCATATAATTTCGTGAATTTTGGTAATAGGTTTGCTTTTAAAGCATTGCCAGCTGTAATTTGAGAAAAAAAATCTGCAACAACCCTAAGCAATAAGAAATTAGCATATAAGATCGAAGAGCCTAAGAAGAAAGCGATAACTAACTCTCGAACTAAGCCTAAAAATTTTTGAAATATATTAGCAAAGAATAAATTTAAGAAATCCTTAAGCGATTGTGATCCAAAAAAAGATTTCAAAAACATGCACCTAACTTTTTACACCAATCTGAATGTACTTAAAACCTTTACCTTTAATATACTCTGATTTAAACTGATTTCTTCCGTCGATAAATAAATCTCCATGCATTTTAGATTTAATTAAATCAAAATTTGGACTTCTAAATTCTTTCCATTCAGTAACTAGTATCAATGCATCAGCATCATCTAAAGCCGAGTACTTATCAGCACAGTACTTAACATTCAGGTTTTTTAAATACAATTTTGCTTCACCCATCGCTTTAGGATCATAAGCACTTACCTCTCCCCCTGCTTTTAATATCGATTGAATTAAATTAATTGATGGCGCTTCTCTCATGTCATCAGTGCCAGGCTTAAAAGACAAACCCCATACTGCAATCTTTCTTCCATTCAGATTATCCCCCAACTGACTAGATAACTTAGAAAATAAAACTTTTTTTTGCTTTTTATTTACGCTCTCAACAGAAGATATTAACTCAGGGTTATAGCCGTGATAATTAGCAATACTAACTAAAGACTGAACATCCTTTGGAAAACAACTTCCTCCATAACCACAGCCCGGATAAATAAATTGGTATCCAATTCTTTTATCACTTCCAATACCTGATCGCACTTGATTCACATCAGCACCAACCCTTTCACAAATGTTTGCTATCTCATTAATAAATGAAATTTTTGTAGCTAACATAGCATTGGCAGCATACTTTGTCATTTCAGCAGAACGAATATCCATACCTATGAACCTATTATTAGTCAAAGTAAAAGGATCATATAAATTGCGCATAAGTTGCATAGCTCCTTCGTCTTCAGCGCCAACAACTACTCTGTCAGGGTGCATAAAATCTTTAATAGCAACTCCTTCCTTCAAAAATTCTGGATTAGAAACTACATTAAATCTTAAACTAGACTTTCTATTATTTAAAGCAGATTGCACAGTTTCCTTAACCTTATCTGCCGTACCTACAGGAACAGTTGATTTATCAACTATTACTAAATCGTGCTTCATGTTTTCTCCAATTGACTGTGCAACTTGAAGAACATATTGTAAATCTGCAGAACCATCTTCACCCATTGGAGTGCCAACAGCAATAAAAACAACTTCTGAAACAGATAAAGCATCATTAATATCTATAGAGAAACTTAGAGATCCTTTAGAAAAATTTTCTATTACTAAAGTTGATAACCCAGGCTCATAAATTGGAATAACACCTTTTTTTAACTTATCTATTTTTGACTGATCAACATCAATACAAACTACATCATTACCCATTTCGGCGAAACAAGCTGCCGCTACTAAGCCTACATATCCTGAACCTATAATTCCAACTTTCATATTAGTTAGTCTTCACATCTCTAATTAAAGCAACGAACAAACCAAATATAAAACTTAAAACCACACACAATATACTCCAATTTAACAAGTCATTATTAGGCTTACTAATCCTTGAAAAGGGCTGAATATAGGATAGTAATTCATATTTCATTTCTTTATTAATACGTTCACGTACAGAAGATAAATAAAAAATCTCATTAACAGTATTAGATGCAGTAACCTCAGTGTTAGTAAAATCACCTGACTTCTTAAAGCCTCGCTGTAATTGTAAATCACTAATTTCCTCAACTACATCATTATGCAGGCGCCTCCTTCCTTCAAAATATAAAGAAGAAATATCTAAAAGGAATTTATTATTATTAAAATAATATAGAAAACCCTCTTCAATTTCATTATAAAATTTATTTGACTTAACTGTAATATTAATATTAAACTTACCTAAAGTCATATAATCTTCATTTAAGTCTAGTTGATGTAGCTGGATAGCCTCAATTTTTACGAAACTGGCAGCAACTTTATTATCAATTCCTAATAAATTACCTAAAGCATTAAAATCTTTTCTATCAATAAAAAACTGTAAATGATTAATCAAATCTACAGCAGGCCTTTGAAATTCTTTTTTAGATTCAAACTGTGTAATTTTAGAAGTACAAATTGCTACGGAACTATATTGAGGCAATCTTATAAAATTAAAATACAATATTAAAAGCACTAAACTTATTCCAACAAAACTTAATAATAGTACAATATTGCGAACAATAAATCTTATAGAATTTGAAAATAGATTACTTAAATTTAATTCTTCTGACATTTTTTTATATTTTAAAATTAGCTAGTTGCATTATTGTAAACACCATTAAAATCCGAAAGTAATTGATATTTAGTATTGGTTTTTCAAATTAAAAAAGCCCCATTGGGGCTTTTAGTAATATATTATTTAAAAATTAATATTCCCAAAAATCATGTTCAATATTAAAGATATCAGTTTTAATTCGCTCTGCCTCTAATAAAGCATCAAGACCAATCATATATTCATTAATCTTTCTATCCATAACACTTGACTCTTTAACAATAGTACTTCCAAACATCCTTTTCCAGAAAATATCATCATAGGTTCTTCTTTCAGCATTATTTTTAACTAAATTAAAAACTTCCGCATTTATTAAAACCTCACGAGCTTCTGGAAAATACACCCAAAATATTGGAGAAAAAGTACCTAATATCTTACCATTAACCTCATCTCTATCTTCTTGCAATGGAGCTAAGCCGATGATACGAACATCCATAATAGATTTTTGTTTATCAAAAAACCATTCTTCCTTCAATCTCCATTTTTTAATATAATTTCTATTAAAGTAGGTTTTACTCAGTTCTTGTCTCGTCGCTTCTTCTATATCTACACCTTCAGCTAATGCCTCAAAATCAGTTACCGTAACCATCTCTTCAGTTGCTCCACCAATTTTTTTAATATCCTCTTGAGACATTTCCTCCCTAAACTCATCATCATAAACAGCATTTCCATAAGCAGTTATACTCCCCTCTTTAATAGCCGAATAAATTACATCAATTAAGCTTTTTCTATCATCTGTTATAGCAGATCCTGGAATACCATTATTCTCAGGATAATAAAAAGGATGATTAATTTTCTGACGCAAATCAATCTCTCTCCAAATTTTACGAGACCACATTACATCTGCTTCACGTAAAGGAGTAAATTGTTGAACTTTTTTAGTATGATGTTTTTCCTTCTTATACACAGAATTCATTTCTTCTGGTGTCAAAACATTTTGAGCATTTAAACCTACTAAACAAAAAGTAGTTGTCAATAATAATAATAATAATTTCTTCATAATTTTATGTTATTTTATTTCCATTACCAAGGGATCCAAAGAACGTACTGCAGTATTTTTAGCATCTATTCTTTTTGCTTTAATATTAGAAATTGTTATTGCATTTCCTGATTTTGTATTTTTAATAATACCTAACATCTTAGATGTAAATTTAGGACCTATAGCGTTCTCCTTCATTTGCTCTCCTTTATAAACTCCCGATAAACGATAAGATGTAATTATATACCTCACACCCTTAAAGTCAAAATCTTTTAGCTCAGCCAATAAACCCCCAGCATTTACCATTTTCATTTTATCAATCACCACAGTTCCATTTACATCTAATGCAAACTGAACCTTTGCTTTTGGTGGAGGGACTTCTTTGACTCTAAATTCCATTTCACCCATTTTAGTGCGCTTACCATCTACTTCTGCATAAAGAGATACCATTGCCTTGCCTTTTTTAGTAGGACGAGCAGAATATTCCCCTAGTGATTTTTTCACTACTGAAACCTTACCATTATTAATTACTGCTGAAATTACTCCAGCAGTATATCCAGGAACAGAAATTTTCAGAGGGTTATCAACCTCCAAATATAAGATATTCATGTTAGTAGGAGAAACAACAGCTGTTTTAGCAGCTACCAGATATTTACCTCTAAAAGGATACGTTTTAGTGCCGTTATCAGTTTTCATAGATATTAAACCTCCCCACTTTTGAATACCCTCCGACAATGTTCGTCTTGAAAAAATCCCCTTACCATTTACCACTTTAACCGTTTCATAATCATCACCAACCATCTCATATTTTCCTCCTCCTAATGAATCGTATTCTCCAACATAAATAACTGGCGCTTGAGTCGTATCCTTTGCTGCAATAAATATTTGTGCTCTAAAGGAATCACCTCTTAAAACAAAATTAGAATTTGGAATTTGAATACCCTCAGCAGAAGTGAATTTCAATGAGCCTGCATCAATATTTTCCCTTAACATATTGATTATGTCAGATTCAGTATTTCTAACATCAGATTGCATTTTAGAAAGAAGCGTTAATGCTCCAACAGAAGGCATATCATAAAAATTATACTCTTCCCATAACTGTTTTTTTCCTTTTACCTTTTTATCATCATAATTACAAGTTTCACTTATAGAGGTTATTAAAGATTCATTTCCGTAAGCAATATCAAGAAGTAACAATTTATATTTATTCAAATCATTTTTTAATGATGTAGCAATATTATTTTTTCTTTTATCACTGTAAAATAATTCACCAGAAGAATTTCTATCGTCTTTAGCATTTAACTCTCCAATACTAAGAGTTTTCTGATCATCTGTAAGTTTTTCCCACGGGACAGTAATAGCTTTTTCCTTAATTAACTCTCCCTCTTCATCTTTAAATCCACTCTCTGCACCTAGATATACTATTCCCTTATCAGCTTTAAAAACAAGATTATACTTCATTTCCTGTAATGAAGACACTAATTTATCTGCTTCCTCTTTAACTTGGTAAGCTTGCTTTCTATAAGGACCTGCTTTAACAGGATTCACCTCTGCAGCAGCATCAAAAGCAGCATAAGTATCCCCATTTTTAGAATTAAAATTTATAGTTGATCTAGTAATACCTTTATTAACTTCAAAAAATGAATTTAGCACTTCCTTAGATACATTTAGCGCAAGTAGCGCAGTGAGCACTAAATACATCATGTTAATCATCTTCTGTCTTGGCGACATAATACCTCCAGCCATATTATATTATTTTAGTAATGAATAATGATTATTTATTTGGATTCATTGCAGTTAGCATGTTTCCATATACTTTG
>MDSY01053298.1_pt1 | contig 34006 bp, 32 predicted proteins | sample 811131 | NCBI WGS metagenome assembly MDSY01 (sample SAMN05326643, study PRJNA326480) | marine metagenome | isolation source: seawater | place: Atlantic Ocean: South West | collected 2010 | reverse complement strand
TTTAAAACTTTGAAATCTAATAGTGAGGGAACATATAGAAATTATGTTGGTATTGATGAGAAAATTAACAGAATTCATCAATATCTTAAATTTTTAAAATTTGGATATGGAAGAGCAACAGACCATGCATGCGAAGATATCAGAAACGGTAAAATTAATAGACGAATGGCTATAACACTAGTAAAAAAATATGACAGAGTAAAAATAACAAAGTTTTATTATAAAGATTTTATTAATTTTATTGGAATAAAAGAAAAAAATTTTTTTAAAATATTAAATAAATTTACAAACTTTAATCTTCAAAAAAAAATAATAAACATAAAATGAAATTTGTTAAAAAAAAAAGATCATTCAAAGTAAATAAAGACATTATTTGTAAAGTCGGAAATATAATTTTAGATAGCAATGAACTAATAACCCTTTATGGAAAAAAAAATAAAAGGGAGTATGACATTGTTAAAAAAAAATGGGGTTTTTATATAAGTTCATCAATTAATAATAGATTAAAAAAAAATAAGTTTAAAATTGCAATAGTAAAAAACAAACAAAATAAGTATTTTTTATGTGCTGTTGAAAAAAATAAAACAAAAGAATTTGTTAAATATCTTAAAGAAGATAAGCAAAAAAATATTAAATGGCTATCAGAAAAATATTTATCCTCACTTTAAGTTAAATCAAAAGAAACAAGCTATTATACAAAATATATTTTGTCATTTGTATATTTTGAGAAATATCCTCTAGTATCAACTATTAAATTTGAATTTTTTAAAATTTTCTTTTTATCAAAAATCTTATGGTCAGTTATTAATACTATAGCCGAATATTTATTGAATAATTTATAATTTAGGTTGATAGATTTTTTTTTTATTTTTTTTATATAATTAATATAGGGGTCGCAATAATCAAAGTTAATAAGGTTTTTCTTAAAGTACTCAAAAAATTTTAAAGCAGGCGACTCTCGCAAATCATCGATATTTGACTTATATGCAACTCCAAGTAATAAAATTTTTTGTTTTTTTAAAACTAATCTATTTTTTTTAAAAATATTTTTAATTTTTCTTAAACACCAGTTCGTAACTTTTTCATTAGTTTTAACTGCATTCTTTAAAAACTCTGAATTGAAATTATTCTTTTTGGCTTCCCAGATGAGATAATACGGATCTATTGGTATGCAGTGTCCTCCAATTCCTGGACCTGGTTTAAATTTTGTAAACCCAAAAGGTTTTGTTTCTGCTAGATTTAAAATTTCATGTATATTGATACTCATTTTATGAGACATCATTTTCAATTCATTCACCAACCCTATATTTACAGACCTATAAACGTTTTCAATCATTTTAGACATCTCTGCGCTTTTTAAAGAGTAAGATTTTACCACCTTTTTTATAGCACGCGAATACAGCAATGTAGCTAAATTAGTACAATTTCTAGAATATCCTGCACAAACCTTTGGTGTATTATAAAAGTTATATCTTTGCCCTAAATTCTTAATTACGGGATTTTCTCTTTCAGGAGAGTAAGCTAAAAAAAAATTTGATGATAAATCAAAACCTTTTTTTTTAATTAAAAATTTGCCATAAACTCTTTCTGTAGTACCTGGAGCTACTGTACTCTCCAATGAGATTAGTTGGCCTTTTTTTAAGTATTTTCCCATACTTTTTAAACTCACATAAATTTTCGATAAGTCTGGCTTTTTCATTTTTGTGATGGGTGTTGGCAAACATATTATTATGCAGTCAGCTTTTGATAATGTTGAATATTCACTTGTAAATTTAATTTGATAAAGTTCTCTATTGGAGTGTTTATTTTTTTTTTTTAAAATTGAGCCAAAATAATCATTATTAAATTTTTTTTTTGTAAATGATTTAATTTTTTTTTTGTTTAAGTCTAATCCTATACACTTAAAACCTTTTCTATAAAACTGAACAAGTAGTGGCAGTCCTACATAACCAAGTCCTATAATAGCAACTGTTGCAGTTTTTTTATTTATTTTATCTCTTAATATCTTGTAGTACAAAATAACCTCTAAATTAAACTAATTTTTTTATTTCATTAAATACTTTACTTTTAAAAATATCTTTTATTAACATATTATGTATTAATTTAATATAATCATTGTATTTCATTCCCATGCCAAAAAAATTGATAAAAAAAGATTTAAAAATTTTATCTTTAACCCAATTTTTTGCAGTTATTTTTTTTGAGATAAATTTTCCAGACTCAAAAAAATAAAGAGCTTTCTTTGCTAAGTTAATTTGCTTTATTGTAGGATTTTTAATCAAATTTATATTTTTTAAAAAACTGAAGTATTCTTTTTGGCTTGAGGCAAAAAAAGGTGTAATTTCTTTGTTAGAGTATCCTGAAGAGCCAGCTAATATAGCCTGTTTTCCCTCACAAATGAATTCTAAACCTACTGATCCACTTCCAGTTACAACTATGTCGCAAATATTATATAATTTTTTGATTGGTACATTTTTAGGACATATCATTATATTTTTACTTTTATATTTATTAATAACTTTTAAAAATATACTCTGTTCACCATAAATTTTTGATGAAGGATGTGCCCTAAAAATCCAAATATTATCCTTATCATTTTTAAATATAAATTTTAATGTTGAAATTAATTGATCATAATAATCTTTAAAAGCATAAGATAAACCTTTTTGATGGACTGCATCTGAAAATCCGTGTGACGCATAAAGTATTTTTTTTTTCTTAATTTTTGATAATTTTTTTATAAAGTTTAAACCTGATTTTGAAACTGTATTTGCTTTTGTAAAATTCTTTTGTGTCCAAAAAAATTTTTGGTTTAATTTATTTTGTCTCAAATTATAAAATTTATTTATATCATTTATATTGGGTTTAAATCTTAAAAACTTTTTGTATATATTTTTTACCCTGATATTATCTTTGCCTAGATATAATTTTTGTTTATCATAAGTTTGAATTTCAAATTCCTTATCACTTGTTCTTCCAGGTACAAAATTGGGTATTTTTCTAAAAATTGATAATCTTAAAGCTACACCACCATTAAATGAATAGTTCTCCTCCCCAGTAACAAGTTTATTAACATTATATTTTTTGAAATATTTTGAAATTAACATTATTCTAAAAGTGCTTATGATCAATAATTTAATAAATCGAAAATCGACTTTTGGTTTTAAGTATCTGTGATCAAACCTTACATTGGTATCATATATTAAATCACCAAATGGAACTCTGTCCACTTTATAATTGTTTATAAACCATAAAAATCCATTGTTTAAGGTTTTAAAAACTCCATATGCAGTCAATAAACATGAATAAAAAAAAATATGAGGGTATTTGAAAAATTGCAAATAATTAATTCCTTTTAAATATTTTTTAAAACCAAGTTGGTTGTAAATTTTTATAATAAAATTATCTTTTCCTAAATCACTCAATAAAATAACATTCATTTTATACTTTTTATTTAAAGCTAGAGCTATAATAGAATTTATAACTGTAGCATCGTATCTTTGTCTATCCACTAAGAGTATATGCTTTTTGGTTTTGTTTTTCTTTTTGTAAAAGTTATATTTATTTTTAAAAAATTCTAATTCATTATTAGTCATAATTATTTCTTTTTAATTAAATTCTGATTATTTACCTCATAAACCTCATCACAAATTTCCAAATTACTTTTGTTATGGGTAATAAAGATTATTGTTTTTTCTTTTTTCAAAGACTTAATTAAACTTAATATTTCTTGTTCTGTTTTTGCATCCAATGAACTAGTAATTTCATCAAGAAATAAAATTTCAGGATCTAAATACAACGCTCTAGCAATTCCAATTCTTTGAATTTGTCCACCAGATAATTTTGAGGCATTTTCACCAACTTTTGTATCTAGTCCATCTTTAAGACTTAAAATAAAATTTTCTAGTTGTGAAGATCTTATGCTTTTTAACAAATTTTCTTTATTTATTTCATGTTCATGTTCACCAAAAGCAATGTTATTTTTAATACTATCATCTTGTAAAAATACTCTTTGAGGGACATATCCAATTAACTTATGCCAATCATTTTCTCTATTTTTAAGATTAATTTTATTGTTTAAAATTAACTCTCCGCCCTCTAAATTATGTAAATACATTAAAATATCTATTAAGGTTGACTTACCAGAACCTGTTGGACCAATAAAACCATAAATTTTTCCCTTAACAATTTCTAAAGAAATATTTGAAAAAATAGGCTTACTCTCTTTATTAAAATTAAAAGAAACATTATTAATAATAAGATTATAAAATTTTAATTTTTCTTTATTTGTTTGAGCCTCAAAATTATTTTCTATTTTTATTTCACCTTTTAACTCTTCTGAAATTAATTTTATTGCTGACTTAGCAAATTTTAAATTTTGCAATCTTTGAATAATTTTATTTATTGATGGTAAAATTTTATATGCCGCAGCAGAAAATAACGCTAGAGCTGGAACTAAATTACTTACTCCTAGCATTTTACTGTAAGAGAAAGTTAATATTATTATACAAAAAATAATAACAACTAAAAATTCAAGCAAATATCTTGGTAAATGTTGTAAAAAAACATATCTGGTGTTTAATGTTCTTATATTCTCTAAATTATCAACTATATCTTTAATTAATTTTTCTGTCTTTTTGTATATTAAATGAAATTTTATGTTAACAAATGTCTCATTATAAAGCTTAAGTCTTAAGTTGTTTGTAATTTGTCTTAGGTATCCGTAATTCAAAATTTTTTTTTTGACAGATAAAAAATAAATTAAAGCAAAAAATAAAAAGCCGAAAGTTACAAAAATAGTTAATTTTGGTTCAACAAAAAATAATATAAAAAATATTCCAATTATTAATAAAAATTCTATTATTAAATCAATTATCGATAGTAGGAATTGTCCAGATGCTAAAGATGTTTCATTTATTAAATTATTAATTAATTTTGATGAGTTATTTTCATTGTGGAATGAATAAGGTTTTTTTAAATATAATTTTAAAAGTTTTTTCGCGTAAAAGTTGCCAACTGAAAATATAAAACTAGTCTTTATAAAAATAAGAGTACTCAAAAAAATATTTTTTATTAAATAAACACCTGCAAATAAAATAATAAAATAAATCAATAATTTATCATTTGTGGGATTACCAAAATAATTAAGAACATTAATAATTAAAGGAAATTTTTCTAAATACTCGTTATTAATAATTACATTTATCATCGGTATTATAAGTCCAATACCTAGCATTTCTAGGAAAATACTAAAAAAAATCATCACAAAAAGTATTATAAGTTGTCTCAAGTGTTTATTGTCTAATGTTGACAGTAAAATTTTAATAAAATTAATCATTATAATTTATTTATTTTTTAATTTCCTCTAATTCACTTTTAAGTTCATCATATTCTTTCATTTTTTTTTTTCATAAAAGATATTGTTAGGTTGGTCTTATGTGAAATTCCTTTTGGTGTAAGTTGGTATATATAATTTATTTTTTGTTTATTCTTTTTAAAGTTATTAATTTTAATCAAGCCCTTACTTTTTAAAGATTTTAAACAATAATTAATTTTACCAACACTAAAACTTAATTCTTTGGCTAATTGTCTTTGAGACTTATGATCTTTATGATAAATCATTCTCAAAATATTTAGTATTTCAATATCTGTTTTCACTATTTGTTTATAAATACAGTTCAATTTTTGAACAGTCAATAAAACAAAGAAATTAAGAACGATTGTTATTTATTTAATTATTTTTTTTTGGTATTAAATGTACTTAATTTATGAATAAAACTGATTTAGAATTTCTTCTTCAAGACAACATAGTACTTAATTTAGATAATTTTATTTACAATTTAATTATTTCAGCAATTTTAAGTTTTCTTGTACAGCTTTTTTACTTAAAGTTTTCATCCACCCTGTCTAATAGATTAGATTTTTCAAAAAACTTTGTAGTTTTGGGAATAGCAACAACTATTGTAATAACTATTGTAAAATCATCTTTGGCTTTGTCATTAGGTTTAGTTGGTGCACTTTCAATTGTTAGATTTCGAGCTGCAATTAAAGAGCCAGAAGAGTTGGTATATTTATTTTTGATTATTTCTATAGGTTTGGGTTGTGGAGCAGGACAAATCAAAATTATTACGGTGGGAACAATCTTTTCACTTATAGTAATATTTTTATACAACCTATTTTATAAAAATAAAAAAATTGATATTTCAGAACTCTTAAATTTAGCTATTAGTAAAAACAAATATGTAAGTGAAAAAGAAGTTAACGATATTGTTGAATTTATTAAAAAAAATTCGATTTCAGTTGACTTAATATCAATCAGTAAATCAAAAGAGGAGACAACATTAAATTTTGATATAAATGTTAAAGATATAAAAAAAATTAATTATATTATTTCTGAATTAAATAAAAAAAATTACAAATCTATTATTGCAAGAAATGATATATCCTCGATTTAAAATTAAATTTTAAAGTGAAAATAAAACAAAAAAATAGGAAAAAATTAAATATTCATTTAATTAATATTTTTTTAAAATTCTACTTTATATTTTCAATCATATTTGTAATTCTCTTTTCTTTAATTTTTTTCAACACCGGTTATTGGAATAATAGTAAGGATCAGTTTTTGAGCCGTTTGTATACAAGCTCAATGATAAATTATATACATATGCCTGAAATAATTTATAAAAAAATTAAAAGCAATTTTTATAAAATTCCCAAATTAAATATAAATATATCTTTTGAAAATCAACTTAATCTAGAGAATCAAAGAGAACGAAGATTAGAAAACTTCGGATTCTCAGAGGAGGGTTCTGCTTTTACAGAAGTTAATGCAACAATAGATTTTGAAAATAATACACTTCAAACAGATTTAAGACTCAAAGGTGACAGAAAATCACATTGGTTTGAAAAGGATCGTGCTTCTTACAAACTAGATTTAAAATCAAATAAGGATAAAATTTTTGGTATGCGTAAGTTTTCTTTACAAAAACCAAGGACACGAAATTATTTACATGAATGGTTATTTTTTGAATTATTAGGTGAATTTAATTTAATAAAATTGAATTATGTTTTTGTAAATTTAAGTATCAATGGTTCAGAGCCACAACTTTATGCATTAGAAGAGTCTTTCGATAAGATTTTAGTAGAAAGAAATAAAAAGAGAAATGGACCAATTTTTTCGCTTCACGAAGAATTCACTAGAGAACATGACTCAAATAAATTTGAAGTTTATAACAAGAATTTTTGGTTAAACGACGAAAATATTAGGTTTACTCAGATAGCAAAAACCAAGCTTGAGGATTTTTTAAAAAATAAAAATAAAGACCTAAAAATGTTTGACACTGAAAAATGGGCCAACTTTTTTGCAATAACCGATTTGAACTATTATCCTCATGCAAGAGCAGCAAAAAGTGTAAAATTTTTTTACAATCCAATCCCAGGTGTATTTGAACCAATTGGATATGATGCTCATAGATCAGTTCCTAATTTTAATAAACATATTAAAAACTGGTATAATCTTCCAATACAAAATTCTTTCCAAGATGCATTGAGGTGTAAAGAAGATCTTGAAACTTGTATTAAGACTGGAGGAAGGCTAACTGGAAACTATCTTGTTTATAAGTTTTTCTTTAAAAGTTCAGGAGAATTAAATGAAGATTTTTTTAAGAAATATAGAGAAGCAGTATATAAGATTACATCAAAAAAATTTTTAGATGATTTTTTTAAGAAAAAAGCTGATGAAATAACTAAAATTAACTCTTTGATTTATGGTGACTACTTCTTAGTAGATCATAATTATTTTTACGGACCAGGTCTTTATTATTTTTCAAAAGGAGACATATATCACAGAGCTGATATTTTGAGGAAATTTTTTCAAGTCAATATAGAAAAATTATTTGTTGAACAAAAAAATTTAGAAATATTAATAACGAGTAAGGAAATTAATAATTTGGAACTTATTGTAAATAAAATAGAATGTGAAAACCCTGTTAGTAAGATAAAATATGATTATGAATTAAATTATAGTCTTAAAAAAGGGATTACATTAATCAACAATATTTTTAATAAAAAAAATCTTCCCTTAAAGTGTACGACTGTACATTTTCTTGATAACGAAAAAAACTTTTATACTAAAAGAATTGTCCAAAGACTTAGCGAAAGTATTGATAGTTTTAATTTTTTAAATAATGATTTATTTAAAATATATTTTGATATAATTGGATATAAATTATTTTTAAAAAAAGATAATACTATAATAAAAGAAAATATTTATATACCACCTGGATATCATGTAATTATAAAATCAGGTCAAAAAATAAATCTTTTAAATAATGCGTTCATATTCTCAGAGTCTTCATGGAATGCTAACGGATTTTCTGAAGAGATTACAATACATGGAAATAAAGATAATTTTGGAGGCGGCATATATATTAGTGATAAATCAAAACCTTCATATTTTGAAAACGTAGTGTTCAAATTTCTTAATGGATTAAAGAAGCCTTATTTTATAAAAAAAAATAAAAATTATTTTTCAACAATTACATCTTACAATGAAAAAAAAATAAACTCTTTTATAGAAACAATTGAATTAAATCCTGATAAAAAAATATTGCACAATCTTAACTTTAATTTAATGGGATCTGTAAATTTTTTTGAGAATGAAGTTACCATAAAAAACGTAAAATTTTTGAAAATTTGCTCAGAAGACGCATTAAATATTATTTCAAGTAAATTTTTAATTATAGACTCATATTTTAGTGAAAATTGTTCTGACAGTGTTGATGTTGATTTTGGCACAGGAGAAATTAAAAACTCAAGATTTGAAAATATTGGAAATGACGCAATAGATTTTTCAGGATCTGAGGCAATTTTAAACTCAATTTTATTAAGAAATGCCGGTGATAAGTTTATAAGTATTGGTGAGTCCTCAAAGATTAATATTTTTGATCTAAACGGAGATAATTCATTTGTTGGAATAGTTAGTAAAGATGGTTCTTATGCAAAATTACAAAATATAGATTTAAAAAATGTTAAAATAGCGCTTGCTGCCTACATTAAAAAGTCTGAATTTAATAAAGGAACTATAGTTGGCAACAATATTAAAGTATCAAAAGAAGCAATAGGGACATTAACAGATAAAAAGTCAGATATTATTTTAAATGGCACAAAAGAGAAACGTAAGACTGAAAATATAATTCAAATTATTTACAATAAAAATCTTAACTATATAAAATGAGGCAAATTTTAATTAAATTATTTTTTTATTTTTTTTTATTTTTTTTTAAATTCTCTTATTGTTATAGCGAGCAATTTGTAAAAGAATTTCAATTAAATTTGTTAGATGATTATAGTTTCTCTAGTGGAAAAAACATTTATCATGCAATCATAGAAATACCCAGTGGTTCAAATGAAAAATGGGAAATAACGAAAGATGGTAAAAAAATTCAAAGAGAATTTAATAATGGAGTACCTAGAACTATCAATTATTTAGGATATCCTGCAAATTATGGTTTTATACCTCAAACTTTAGTTTCATTTGATCAAGGTGGTGACGGTGATGCAGTTGATGTATTAGTTTTAGGTCAGAAATTAGAGATAGGTTCTATGGTTAAGATAAGAATTATAGGAATGTTATCTTTAAAGGATGGAGGACTTATTGATAATAAAGTTATTGCAGTTTTACATGATAGCAATTTATCAAGTCAAATTTCAAGTATAGGTGACTTTGAAAAAAGTTATCCTGGATTATTAAATATAGTAAAAATTTGGTTTGAGAATTATAAGGGATATAAGTTGGAAACCTTTGGATTTTTGGAAAAAAATATAACAAAACAATTTATCATTAAAGCAAATAAAAATTATTTGTTGAAAAATAAATTTTAATATGAAAAAAAAAATATTAATCAACCTTTTAGATATGAAAAAAAATGGATTTATAATAAAAAAGATTATGAAAAATTATTGTTACGATTATTTAGATCTAATCTTAAATTTAAAATTCATCATAAAAAAAGAATTGTAAATTCAATTTACTTCGACAATAAAAACCTAACGAGCATAAAGGATAATATTGAGGGAGAAAAAAAAAGAAAAAAATATAGAATAAGATGGTATGGTTCAGAACATCTTATTGCTAAACCAGTTTTAGAGATTAAATATAAAGAAGCATTAAAATCATACAAACAAAAAAAAATAATTAAAGTAAAAAAAAACCTTGATACAAGAATAAATGACAATTATCATTATTTTAATAATAGTATAAGCCAATTAACTCTTCAGAAGAATTTTTTAAAACCAAAAATTCATGTAACTTATCAAAGAACATACTTAATTTCTTCAAATAATTTAATTAGAGCTACAATTGACAGAAATATAAAATACAAAAAAATTAACAAATTTAAAAAAAATTTTTTTCAAAATTTTAATAATATAATTCTAGAGGTTAAATATGATGTTAGTTTAGATAATTACTTCAGAAGCAAACTTAATCAAGTTAATGCAAGATATTCTAAAAGTTCAAAATATATTAATTGTATGTTGCTTCCCTCAAGAAATTTTTCTACATAAAAAATTTTTTTACTAAATCACAGATATACCTAACATTTGATTTGTTCATATTGGGATGAATAGGCAAACTAATTGTATTATCTCCCAAATACTTTGATTTTTTGCATGTTTTTTATGTCATCCAAATTTTTTCCTAAATATAGTCATGTCAGCAACTGATTTATAATTAATCCAACACCCAATTTTGCTTAGTGACAGATAAGATAGCAAGCTAATTCAGAATATTGTTAAAAAAAATGGATTTATAAATCAAGTAATTTCAACTTAACTAATATTATTCACCTCCCGCAATGTTAAGTTTTTGTAAATTTATGTATGTATTTTTTTCTGATGCAATGTGATAAATATATTTTGCTATCTCTTCAGGTTTTGCTGATCTTTTAATTGGAATTAATTTAGTTCTCTCATTTAAATTTTTCTTTCGATCTTTTTTATGGATCTTTGTATCAGTTACTCCAATTTGCATACAATTTGTCAATATATTGAACTTAGAGATGTCTTTAAAAATAGCAGGAAAGAACTCATTCATATACTTACTTAAAGAATAAAGAAAAGTATTTTTATTTCCACCAAATTTGGTGCCAATACTTGAGCAAGTTAAAATTCTACCCCATTTTTTACGTTTCATATTTTTTATCAATTTTCTTATAAAAAGCTGGTTGGCTAAATAATTAATATTTAAATGCAAATTGAAATCCTCGATACTAAATTTTTCATAATTACTTAATTTCAGGTAACCTGTTAAGCTCACAAAACTATCAATTTCGTTTAAAATTTTATTATTTTTTTTTAAAAATTTATTTACAATTTTAGGATTTGATAAATCTAATTTAAATATACTTATATTTTTATTTTTTATTTGAGCTATTTTCTTTCCATTATGATTATAATGAGCAAATACTTCCCAATCATTATTAAGAAATCTTTTAACAACCTCTATTCCAATATCTGAGCTAGCAGCTAAAATTAAAATTCTTCTTTTTTTTGAAATTTTTGTTAAAACTTTTTCCATGCTTCGACGTGGTTTTTACCTATTAAAGTACCTCCAGCATCACAAACATTACAAGGAGAAAATTCTCTATCACCTTTAGACAAATTTTTTCTACTTTTCATTGCATTATCAGATAACCAAACATCTATGATTTTTTCCTTGTTTAAATTACCAAGTATATTTTTTTTACCCCAATCATGAGAACACATTAACACATCACCATTATAATCTATAAAAAATGTGTAGCTTGGATAGTAGCAAGGTGTTTTCATAGATTGTTTCAAAGAGGGAATTGAGTGTACAGCATTTTCCATCAATCCTCCTCTGTTTGACATTGTTATTCCAAAATTTTGTTCAGGGGGTAAATACCTGTTTCGAATTACATATTGTTCTTTTTCAAGTCTTAAATTTTCACACATATTTTGAAACTTAACCATATCGTCAGGTCCATCATAAACACTAATTAACAAAGTTGATAATCCCGACTTAAATAATTTTAGAATTCTTTTTTCATTTAAAACATCACCGTTTGTAATCAACTCTATTTTTGCATTTGGCAAATAAGATCTTGTTTGAGAAATATTTTTATAAATATTTTTATTTAAAAGTGGTTCATTAAATCCTGAATAAACTACTATACCGCTATATTTTAAATCACTCAATTGAGAAACTATACTCTTGTGAAGTTCTGGCTCTATAAATTCTTTGTTATCAAATTTTTTAATCCACTCCTTATCACTCCTAGGACAAAACGAGCAGGATCTATTACATGTTCCAGAGTCACTTATTTCCACTAGTGAGAATAATGGAATTTTGTTATTTTTGTAAAACTGTAAACTGTTTTGTATAATATCTGATTTTCTTTTGATATTAGGATCTATAAACTTTTTATAATTCTCATGCATATTATTCCAATCCAACTAATTCATTAAATCTTGTTTTAATATGGACAATGTTTAATAAAATATTAACATAAAATTATTATAAATTCTACTTTGGCATTTTTAACAGCCAATGTATTTACCATCAAAATCAAACAATTAAATTCTTATTTTTCATTTAAGAAGAAAACTACTTGTAAAGTTTTCTAATTTTATCAGACGGCATTAAATCAATTGCTTTCATCAAATCTTGATTTACATCAACTGCAAATCCAGAATTAGTTGCTTTGAATGTTCCCAAATTTAAATTGTTCTCAATTGCTCTTATTAACTCAATACTTTCAATTTTTTCAATTTTCCCTTGTTTAAAAAAATTATATTTTTTTAAAGCATCATATTTAAACGAGACTATAGATAAATCTCTATAATACTTATTTTTAACATCTTTGTAATCAAAAGGTACCAGCGCCCTACTGAAATATAAAATCTTACCATTATCAGAAAAAACTACTTTAACTAAATTTCTACTAGAAGCGTTGTGTTCAGCTAGCATACTAGGCACAACAATATCAAACATAGCCTTTTTTTTATGAAAATCTATAACACGATCAATATCTTTTGGATCAACAAACGGTTCATCACCCTGTACATCAACAACATAATTTGGCTTAAATTTTTTTGCCACCTCAAAAATTCTTTCAGTACCATTTTTATGTTTTTTTGAAGTCATCATTGCTTCTCCACCGTGTTTTTTAACTACATTAAAAATTTTTTTATCATCACAACATACAATTACACGATCTAATTTTTTCGATAACATTGCTCTCTTAAAAGTGTGCACAATTATTGGAAGACCATCAATATTTAATAATGGTTTACGTTTTAATCTTTTTGAGTTTAGTCTAGCAGGAATTAGGCCAAGAATCATAAATACTTTATATACTTATTAATTTTAAATAAAAGAAGTATTAAATAATTATTTTTTTTCATTGATAAATCTCAAAATCGTTCTTAATACTTGAAAATCAATATAAAGATTTTCAAGATATTGAAAAAGCTTTTTAAAATGATAAATACAAAAATGCCTTTAAATAAAAAAATTATTTTATTTGATCTCGACGGGGTTATTATTAACTCTTTACAAAATATGGAAATTGCCTGGAATTTCGTATCTAAGAAAAATCAATTAAATATTCCGTTTAAAGATTATAGAAAATATATAGGACTTCCGTTTAATTTAATCTTAAAAAAATTAAAGATTAAAAAAAATTATCACCTTTTAAAAAAAAATTATGATTCCTATTCTATTAAAAAAGTTTCAAAAATAAAATTATATCCAAAAGTAAAAAATGTTCTTAATCATTTAAATAAGGATTATATTTTAGGTGTTATAACATCTAAAGATAAGTATAGAACAAAAAAAATAATTGATAGGTTTAATCTTTCATTTAAATATGTTTATTCACCAAGTAAAAAAATAAGGTCAAAACCATATCCAGATCAAATAATAAAAATTTTAAAAAAAGAAAAAATTGATAAAAAAAATTGTTATTATGTAGGAGACATGAGAATAGATTCATTATTTGCTAAAAATGCTAGAATAAATTTTATTTTTGCAAAGTATGGCTATGAAAAAAAAAAAATTAAGTGTAAAAATAAAATAAAAAATTTTGAGAGTTTAAAAAAAATATTTTAATGAAACATAACATTCTTATTTTTGGTTCTATGTCGTCTGTTAAAGTACCTGACATAAAAATTGATGAAATTTTTACATCAAATGGAAGTGCTGAATTAGCATCATTATATAAACAAAAGATAACAAATGTTCCGCATACTTGTGTTATAGGAGCAAGATCCTTTACAAAACTAGACCATATAAAAACAAGGGTAATTAAAGCCAAACCTGATAAATTAATAATAAGAGATTATCAAAAAGTATATACCAATATAAAAGAAAATTTTGATAATAATATACTAATTAAAAAATTTTCATTAAATGATCAGTTCTTGTTTCAAGCTGATTTTTTTAATGGTGGTTTATTAAATTTAATTAAAGCAGAAATGAAATATGAAAAATCATTCTTTAGGTCTTTGTTGCATATATTTTATTGTTTATACAGGGACGGTTTTATGGGCGTATCTACAGGTTTTTTTTCTTTATTATATGCTGCAAAAAAATATCCAAATTCAAATCTAATTTTATCAGGGATAAGTTTTAAGGGTGGTGATCATTATTACAAATCAGGAAAAATGAGTTTAAATAGAGGATCTGTTGATAATTATTTAATTAAATTATTGAGAGATAACATTAAGAGTAGGATATTTTGTATGGACAATTCAATAGCTTTAGATCTTGGTATTAAACATTTTTCAGGAAAAGTTCTATCATTATAAATGAATTTAAAAATTGAATTTGTAGGTTACCCTGGGTCTGGTAAAACAAGATTAACTAAATATTTTGAAAAAGAATTTATAAAATCGAAAATAGAATTCAATAAATCAGATAAATTTTTTTTTGAATATTTTTCAGAAAACAAGATTGATAATGTATTGTTAAAACTTTTTTATTTTTATAAAACTACTAACAAATTTAAATCAAAAAAATTATTTAAAAAACAATATTTTTTTTTAAAAAGAAAAATCGAAATAATAATAAAAAAAAAAAAAATTATATAAAACAATAGAAAATTTTAAAGCATTATTAAAACATACAGATTTGAATATCGATGGTAAAATAAGGTCACTAGACAATTTTAAAATTGATTTATGTTCTTACCATTTAAATGATAAAAAAGATAAAAAAATTATTATTTATGATGATGGTTTAATTCAAAAAGTTTTTCAAAATTATGTAGTTGAAAAAAATTTTTTAGAAATTAAGAAAAATATTTTTAAATATTTAAACTCAATACCTTACCCATCAATTGTAATAAAAGTGAATACTAGTTTTAAAAATTCGTTAAATAATACCAAAAAAAGAAATGAGGGATTTATATACAGTAAGAATTTAAAAGATAAAAAAAAAGTTTATTTAGAAATAGATCGTATGCTTCATAAAATTTTGAATAAAAAAAAAACCGAACTAATTAATTATAACAATAAAAAAATTGATTTCAGTTCAATATACAAAATAAGAGAGCATCTTTTAAAATAAATATGAAAATTTTACATGTTGGATACTCTGATACTTTAGGTGGTGCCTCTATAGCAATGATGAGACTTCATAGTTCCTTGCGCAACGCGGGTATAGTCTCCAAAGTTTTAGTTGCACAAAAATTATCAACAGATCAAGACGTAATAGGTCCTATTAAAAAATCGGAGAAATATTTTAATGAGCTCAAAATAAAAATTGCTAGACAAAAAAAATATATTTATAAGCATGATGGAAAATACTCTCACTCATTAAATATTTTTAGTTCTCAAATATTAGATAAAATAGAGAAAATTAAACCTGATATAGTAAATCTTCACTGGATAAATAACGAATTAATTTCGATTAAACAAATATCACAAATAAAAATCCCAATTGTGTGGACTTTTAATGATATGTGGCCAATGTGCGGGGGAGAGCATTACTCAAATAACGACAGATACAAGTTAGGATACAATAAAACAAAAAAAACTTTTAGTGAGCATGGTATAGATTTAAACCGTTATCTGTGGTGTAATAAAAAAAAATACTGGGGAAATAATATTAAGCTAATTATTTGTATAAGTAATTGGTTAAAAGAAAAAACAGAGGAGAGCAAATTATTTAATACGTATAAAACAGAATACGTACCATGCACAATTAATAATAATTTGTGGTCGCCAATTGATAAAATTACAGCTAGAAAAAATTTAAATCTTCCTTTGGATAAAAATATATTATTATTTATGTCAACTAATGGAATTAAAGATTTTAGAAAAGGGTTCGGCTACATTAAAGATTACTTTCAAAATTCAACACAAAACAAAGAAAATATTATGCTTTTAAATGTAGGAAAAAATAATTCAGTAGAAATAAACAATAATAGAATAATAAATATTAATGAGACCTTTAACGGTAAGTCAGATAAATTAAAATTTATTTACTCAGCTTCTGATATTTTACTTACACCTAGTATTTTGGAAGCTTTTGGCCAAGTGGCAATAGAAGCTGCATCATGTGGAACACCTAGTATAGGATTTGAAAATACTGGTTTATCAGATGCAATCAAGCACAAACAAACCGGTTATTTAGCAAAATATTTGAATAAAAACGATTTTGATAACGGTATAAATTGGCTTTTAAATCAATTAAAAAATAATAAGGAATATTTTAAAGATAAATGTTTAAATTTTGTTGAAAATAATTTTTCTTCAAATTTGGTTTCAAAAAAGTATATAAATCTTTATAAAGGTGTTTTAAATGCAGATAGGTAAAAATTTTACTGCAATTATATTAGTCGGAGGACGGGGTTCTCGTTTTTCAAAAATTAACGAACCTCCTAAACAATTAATAATGTTGAATAAAAGGTCATTACTCGAAAATCAAATGAAATATTTTTGTAAATATAAAATAAACAATTTTATATTTCCATTAGGCAACAAAAAATCTTATTTTTATAAGTTTTTTAAAAATAAAAAAAAAATAAATAATCGTAAAATTTTAATTCATAAAAACAAATTTCGAGGAATCGACAAAAATAGCATTAATATTTTGTTGTTTAATGCAGGAAAAAAAACTTCCAAATTAAACCGAATAAAAAATTCTTTAAAGTATCTAAAAAATAATAATTTTATTGTTACATACGGAGATGGAATAGCAAATATTAATTTTAAGAATTACTTTAATTTGTTTAAAAAATATAATAAAGCAATCGTTGCATGCAAAAATGTCAAATCTCAGTATGGACATCTTAATATTAAAGGAAAAAAAATATTATCTTTTTTAGAGAAACCTCTTCTTAAAGATCCAATAAACATTGGTTATTATTTTTTTTCAAAAGAAATATTCAACAAATTCTATAAAAAAAATTATGAATTAGAAGATAAATTTATGAAATTACTAATAAAAAATAATAAAATTATAGCATATAACCATAATGGCTTCTTTTTTAATATTGATAGAAAAATAGATCTAGATAATATAAAAAAAAATTACAGAAAATTAATATTTACTCTATAACATTGAAAAAAATTTATTTAGTAACAGGTGGATTTGGTTTATTAGGTGTATCCCTAGTAAACTACCTGCTAAAAAAAAAATCTAAAGTAGTAATTTTAGACTACAAATTAAAAAGAAAAAATTTTTTTCCAAAAACAAAAGACTTAATTATTGAAAAAGGGAATTTCTGTGAACAAAAATTTGTAGAAAAAATTTTAAATAAATATAATTTTTCTTGTATTTTTCACTTAGGAGCGCAAACCCAAGTTTTAAAAGCACTTAGTAATCCATATGAAACATTTAAAATAAATGTATTTGGAACAATAAATTTTTTAGAGGCTATTAGGAAAAGAAAATTAAGAATTCCGTTTTTATACAGTTCATCAGACAAGGCTTATGGAGAATTAAAAAAAAAATTTTATTTAGAAAATGATAAATTGGAGGCAAATTTTCCTTATGATACTTCAAAATCAAGCTCAGATTTAATTTCTCAATCTTACAGTCATACTTTTGGAGTTAAAGTAGGAATAATTAGGTCTGCAAATATTTTTGGTGAATGTGACCTTAATTTAAAAAGAATTTTTCCAGAAACAATTTTGTCAATATTAAAAAATAAAAAATTAATTATTAGATCTTCGGGAAAACAAAAAAGAGACTACATATATGTTGATGATGTATCAAGAGCTTATTTTAAACTTTATAAATATTTATCTAAGTCAAAATCAAGACTAAAGATTTATAACATTGGATCAAAATACAATTTAACAACTGTTGAAATAGTAAAAAAAATTTACTCAATTATGAATAAAAAAACAAATTATGTAATTAAAAATTTTTCAAAATCAGAAATTAAAAATCAAAGGCTAAATTATAACAAAATTATGAGAGAGTTAAACTGGAGACCAATATTTAATTTGGATGAATCAATATCCAGGACTGTTAATTGGTATAAAAAAAATTTGAAAAATCTTTAGATGTTTAGTTTAAATATTTTTTTTGAAACTTTATTAGGTATTTCTCAGAATAAAAGCTTGTGCAGAATACTCCAAAATTTTTATAGTAAGAAAATAACAGTTCATGGCAACGTTATCGAGTTTGGAGCAACTCCAAATTCAAATAAAAATTTCATACATATTATGAAAAAAAAGAAAATTGAAAGGATTTTTTATAGTGATAAGCATATAAAAAATAAAGACATAATTAATGTTGATCTTAATAAAAATATAAGTATTAAAAAAAATTTTTTTAATACTGTTCTTTTATTTAATGTACTGGAACATATAACAGATGCTGAAAACGCAAAAAATCAAATTTCTAAGATATTAAAAAAAAATGGACTTCTTATAGGATCTTCTCCATTTTTATATAGATTTCATGCAGCTCCATCGGATTATTTGAGATTTACAAAACCATATTTTAATCAACTTTTTAATAAAAGTTTTAAAATAATAAAAATTGAAAATGTTGGATTTGGACCATTTTGTGTTTGTTTTTCAATGATCTCAGATTTCACAAGAAAAATCCCATTTCTAAATTATTTTTTATTCACTTTTGCTTTTTTATTAGATTATATTTTATCTAAATTTGTTAGTTATGACTTAAAAGATATCTATCCTATTGCTGTTTTTTTTAATGTTAAAAAAAAATAAACTATATAAAATTTTTTTTAAAAAAATCATAAAATTTAATAAACTTAATTTTGTCCTTACTTTTCAAATTTATTAAATATTTAATTATAAACATACAAAAAATAAAAAACTTATTTTGGTTATTATCTATTCGAATTTGTATTTTTTCAAAGAAATGTTCCTGTTTATCTAATGTGTGAGAGATTCCACCAGGTCTAAATATTCCAAATAACTCATTTTTTTTTGTAGCCATACCTTTAAATTTATTATGAACAATTAATCTATAAAAATAGTCAAAATCCGAGGAATATTTATATTTTAAAGAATATTTTCCATTTATTTCAGCCGCTCTTTTTTTAATAAAAAAACCTGTTGAGTGACTAGTATAAAAAAACCAAGAATATTTTATCTTTCTTGGATAGTAACCACTTATAGTTCCCCAATGTTTTTTTACAGATCCAAAAAAAAAATCAGCGTCAGGATATTTTTTATAATAGTCTATTAGTATTGAAGTAGCAGTGGGTAATAAAATGTCATCAGCATTAACTATTCCTATTAGATCTCCAGTGCACAATGAAAGCCCTTTGTTTATTGCATCATAATTTCCTAAGTCAGGCTCACTAACAAAATAATCAATGAAATCTAAGTTTTTTTTAACAATTTCAAAACTTCCATCTGTTGAAACACCATCAATAACAATATATTCGATATTTTTATAATGTTGATTTTTAATACTATCTATTGTCTCTTGAACAAATTTAGATTTATTTTTTATAACTGTAATGATTGATATAAGTGGCCCTTCATTTTTATTTGGGATTTGATTAAATCTTTTTCCACCTTCGAAAATTCTATATGGGTTATTATCTAGGAATTTTTTAAATTTTATATTTTTAAAATTAAAGTTCATTTTTTTTAAAGTAATTTACATAATTAGTAAAATATATTTTGATAAATAAAAACATAACAGAAGTTAAAATGCAGATAAATATGTAATCTAAAGATGATTTTAAGTTAATCAATTTTAAAACTTTTTTCTTCTAAATCTTTAATATTAATAAATTCCAAATTTAAATCTTTGTTATTTTTTTTTATATCTTTAAAAAAATTCCAAGCCAAAACTATTACAGTTGGATTATTTTTTTTAATATTTTTTTTTGAATATATTGGGATTTTTACACCAGGAACAAATTTTTGATGTTTAAGCTTATTATCTTCAACTATATAATCGATTTGTTTTGAAATACCAAAAAAATTTAATGCGGTTGTTGCTTTTGCAGGAGCGCCATAACCAATTATACTTTTTTTTTTATCTTTTAATTTATTAATATTTTTTAAAACATTTTCTCTTATTTTATAAACCTTTTCTCCAAATTTTTTGTAAGTTTCTAAATTTTTAATTCCAAATTTTTCCTCCTCTTTTAAAATGATTTTAAGATTTTTATCCTCTTTAGCATTTTGATTTTTTCGTAAATATATTCTTATTGAACCTCCATGAGTGCTAATTTTTTCTGCTTTAAAAATTTTTAAATTAAATTGTTTAAAAAAATTCGTTAATGAAGTTAATGACCAATAATTATAGTGTTCATGATAAATATTATCGAATGTTAAGTCTTTTAAAGTATTTACTAAATATTGAACTTCTATAATTACTACTCCTTTCTTACTAAGTAGTTTTATCATACACTCTGTCATTTCTTTTAAATCGTCAGAATGAGCAAAAACATTTGATGCAAGTATTAAATCAGCATTTTTTTTAATTTTTTTTAGATTTTTCTTTATAAGATATCCATTAAAAGTTTTAATTCCATTTTTCCTAGACAATTTTGCAAGATTTTTTGCTGGTTCTATACCTAAAATATTTTTAAATCCAAGATCTTGAAATGGTTTTAAAGCAACTCCATCATTGCTTCCAACATCTATTATGTAAGATTTTTTTGAATTTAGCTTAAATTCATTTATATAATTTTTGGCGGCATTAATAAAATGTGTTCTAAAAACCTTTGATGTTGAAGATGTATATAAATAATTAGAGAACATTTTATTTGGGTTGACTGAAACTGATAACTGACAGTTGTGACAATTCTCACAATAATTTACTTCCAATGGATAGAGTTCAGTTTTTTCATTTTTTTTCTTTAGCAGATTATTTGCTAATGGTTGATAACCTAGAGAAATAAATCTTTTTAATTCACTTCCATCACAACTACGACAATTAAATTTATAACAGTTAAGTAACAGTTTTTTTTCCTCTTCATCTACAAAAACACGTTTAATTGTATGTGTCACTCCATAATTTTTATGCTCTCTTTCACCTCTAACAAGATTTAAAAAAGTCGTATCTTTTGTAAATATCATTGTATGGGCAACATTAGGTTTTATGATTGAAAGTTGACCTTCATTTACTACCTGAGTAATTTTTGGAGAATTGGGATTTAAAATATCTTGAAATATTTCTATTATTTGTCCTTTAGTGAATAAACATTTTTGCTCTTGCTGAGGATGGTAATGATTTGCTCTTATACTTCCTTTTTTAGATTCTACTAGGCCAATCATATTTATTGGCTCAGTTAATTCATGATTACTAATTTTTCCTCTTGAATCTATAAATTCACTTTCCCCATCTTTAACATGCTCTAAGTCTTCAATTAAGTTTTGCTTAGACCATTTTGTAATCATTTCTTTTATACTTTCATCAAGAGCATAAAGAAATTTAAACCCAGTATCTAAAATTTTTTTATTTGAAAGTGAAAAACCTAAATTAGGCACCTCATCATTTGTCTCTCTAAGTGTTATTTTGGGATTATATTTTTTACAGATTTCAGCAACTTTTTTTACTGTAGTTGTTTCTTTTGTTAAATTAAATAGTTCAAAATTTAAGTCTTTCCTTTCCTCCATAAATTTGAAACACCTTGCAACATCGACAAGAGGTACCAAACTTTTAATTTGTCTTCCTCCCGCAAAAAGTTTTAGTAATCCATTTTGTGAAGCCATTTTTGAAAAATGATTTGTCATTATATCTAATCTTGTGGTATCGGTAGAATATCCATAAACAGAGCCCAATCTTAAAATAACAAAATTTTTTCCAGATTTTTTTAACTGGTCTTCGTTGTATGCTTTTGATTTTCCATATGAAAGTACAGGAAAAGTTTTTTCGTTTTCACTTATATCAGTTTTTACTTCTTTAATTCCCTCATAAACAACATGACTTGATGGCATAATTATTTTACATTTATCATTCACGGCATCAATAATGTTCTGAGTCCCTTCCTCTGCAACTAATTTTATTTGATTTTCTTTATCCATTGTGCTTTCACCTTTAACTCTTGGTACATCAGTTATACCAGCTAAATGGTGAACAATGTTTGCATCATGACAGTATTTTTTAATAAGGTCTTTATCTAATATATCTCCTTGCACGAATTCCATATTCCAATTTCTGATTTGATTTACTCTCTCTGAGATAAATCTATTATCTATGACTATAATATTATCATTCCAACTATAACCGGAATATATCTTGCATAATTCAGTGCCGATATAGCCAAGACCTCCCGTTATAATTATTTTTTTTTTCATAAAATGTTATATATAAACATTAACTTATTTAATTTAAATGAAAGATTTAAGTAATTTCACAATAATTATACCATGTATCACATTTAAAGATGTAAAAAAATCTATTACAAATATAAGAAAAGTATATAATAAAACAAAAATTATTGTCTGCCTTAACAAAAAAGTAAAAAATAATAAGGATAAAAATCTTAAATTAATTTATACACCTTTAAAAAGTATTGGGGCAAAAAGAAATTTAGCAGTAAAATCAGCTAAAACAAAATATTTGGCATTTATTGATTCAGATGCTTACCCTTCTTATGGATGGCTTGAAAATAGTTTAAAATATTTAAACAAAAGGGAAATTGGAATTATTGCAGGCCCACATATGGATCCAAAAATACAAAATTTTAGTGAAGATATAGTAGGACAAGTAAAAAAAAGTTTAATTATCACAATGAATCCATCATTACAAAAAACAAACAATTTAAAACCAAAAATTGTTAGCTTTATGCCAAGCTGCAATTGGATAATGAGTAAAAAAAACTTTATTAAATTTGGTTATATGGATTCAAAGATGCTTAGAAATGAAGATTGGGATTTCGTTTATAATAGAATGAATAGAAAAAAGAATAAACTTTTGTATAATCCAAAATCAATGATCTACCATGAGAATGCAAACATTTTTCATTTTATTAAAAAAAGATTTTTATATGGATATTTTATGTGGCCGATTTTAAGAAAAACAAATTTTAAAAATTTTTATTTTTATTTGCCTTTTTTATTTGTATTGTTTTTATTGTCATTCCCATTGAATTTATATTTTGAAGATTACAAAAACCTTTATTTGTTTATACTAGCATTGTATACATCAACAGTTATTATTGAAACTATCAGAGTATCAAAAAATTTTTTTAATACTCCTTTGATATTTTTTATATTAATATTAGCAAATATATCACCAGGCTTTGGTATTCTGGCTGGTTTACTTAATTTTAATAAAGAATAGTATAAAATTTTATGATTTTTAAAAAAACAAATTTTGCGAGGGTTTTAAACAATATTTATTTTACAAAAAATGAACCTGTAAGTTTGGTGCACTTTGTAACTAATAGATGTAATGCTAGATGCTCATTTTGCTTTATTGATTTTGATAATCCTAACACATTTAAAGGGGAACTTTCTTTGAATGAGATTGATGATTTAACAAAAAATTTAGGTAAATCATTATTGAATGTTAACTTTACTGGCGGGGAACCTTTTGCAAGAAAAGATATGCTTGATATAGCAAAGTTATATATTAAAAATTCTACAATACAGTCAATTTATATAACCACAAATGCAAGCTTACCAGACAGGATTGAAAAGTTTGCTAAGGAAATTGCAAGTAATGATAGCTCAATAGAGCAATCATTCCAAATATCAATAGATGATTTACCTGAAAGACATAATAAAGTTAGAAAAATAAAAAATCTTTTCGATAAGTGTATGGATACTTATAAATTTCTAAAAGAATTAAATATTAGCAATATAAATCCGGTAGTTAACATTACTGTAAGCCAAGAAAATTGTGATAATATTGAGGAGATATATAAATATTTCACAGAAAGTTGTAAAATAGATAGTTTAAAAGCTTGCATAGTCAGGGACGAAGGAATTTATAAAACACCAACAGACAAAACTAAAAAAATTTATGACGCATATGTGTGGCTTACGAATAAAATTAATTCAGATATTAAAAATGATAAGGTTTCTAACTACAACAAAAATTCTATACAAGGCAAAATTCACCAAAAAAAAGATATATTATCCTACGAAATGGTTAAAGAAACTTATTTAAAACCAAAATTCATAAGCAGATGTCATGCCGGAGGTTTATTTGGAATAATCACAGGCGACGGTAAAGTTTTTCCATGTGAAATACTTGAAAAAAACCTTATGGGCGATCTTAGAGAAAATCAAATGAATTTAATGAAAATATGGAAAAATAATTTATCTAAAGAAACAAGAAAATTTATTAAAAAGACAAACTGTAATTGCACATATGAGTGTGCTTTAAGCTATAATATTTTAGGGAACTGGAGATATCAACCAAGTCTTCTTTCCTCGTTATTTTTTTAAAATTTAAATATTTTTTTTAAAGACATAAATCTCTTCAAAGGCAATTTACGTATCGTTTAAATTATTTATTTTTATATTAAGAATTTTTAAAAAAATTAAAAATATAATTAAGATTAATAATATAAATAAAAATATGAGACTAATTGGATTGCTATTTATCCAACTAAAAATTCCTACAAAATTATTAGCTTTTAAAGTAATAAAAGATACAATAAAAATTCCACTTAAAGATACTGTAGATATTAAAAATATTAAAAACCGCACTAAAATTATCTCAAAAAATATGGCCATCCCGTTTAACCCATGAAGAACTAAATTATTCAAACTCATTTTTGATTTTCCCATAAATCTTTTACCTCTATTACACATTACTTTTTTATATGGTAAATTAGATCTCAGAATTGAAGCTGAATGATGAATTCCAGAATTTTTTAATTTTATTATTTCGTTTATTTTTTCTTTAGGGATACAGCTAAAATTACCAAAGTTTATATTTGTTCCTGTAAAAATATAGAAAAAAAATAAATAAATTTTATATAAAAAATAAAAAACAAAACCATCTTCTCTTTTACCCCGTGAAGCGAAAATAATTTTTCCTTTGTTTTCATTAGCTATATTTAATAGAATTTTTAAATCTTCTGCCTTATCTTCCCCATCAGAATCCATTACTATACAATAATCAAAATAAACATTGTTTTTTTTTAAATATTTTAAACCAATATTTATAGCTTTCTGGCTTCCAACATTATTTTTTAAACTTATAATTTTAATCTTAAGTTTTGAAAATCCTTCATAAACTACTGGGTCCAATGTAGAACAATCATCAATTATTGTAATATCAATTGTTGAAAAATTTATTTTTTTTTCAATATCTTTAAGTAATAAATTTAAACTTTCCCAATCATTAAAAACTGGGAGTAATATATTAATTTTCATAATTTTGTTTTAATTTTTTTTTTTAAATCATCAATAGATTTTAAAATTTTACTTAATTCATCAAAATTTAATGAAAAAACATCTCTTTTGCTATTATTTTTAACAAGTAAATTTAAAAGTTGTAAAATATGAATTTTTTTAATGAAAAATTTAGAGAGAGTTAAATTAACTGTTTTATTAAAATTTTCAAAATTAAAATTCATTTTTTTTAAAGTAATTTATATATTTAATTAAATATATTTTTATAAACAAAAATAAGGAAGAAATCATAGTACAAATAAACACAAAATCTAAAGATGATTTAAATCCAATCAAAATTTGTGCAACAATATTTACATTTAAATTCGCATTGTAATAGTATGGAAAAAAAACTAGCAGATACAAGTATTTAATTACAAAAAGAAATAAAATATATCGAAAAAATTTAACATCATAATTATTCAAAATAAAAGGAATAATGCCAATCAAGTATATTTCTCTATAAAAGTTATTTCCAAAAATTAAATATAATGATACCGACAGAGAAGAAGACAAAATAAACATTGTAGAATCATTATTTAATTTTTTTTCAATAAAAAAGTATTTAGATTGTAGTAAAAAATAATAAATTATATAAGAAAGAAATAAACAAATGATAGTCAAAAATAATTTTGTTATATTTGAGTTGTCTAAATTAGTCACAAAAACAAAAATCTTATTAAGAGTATCCAATGAAAATGAATACCTAAAACTTTGTGATACATATTCGAGTGTTCCTAATACACTTATTAAATTTTCCCAAAAAATAAATATAAAAAATGAAATAAAAATTAATGACAAAAAAAAATAAAATATATTTTTAATTTTATTATTTTTTTGAATTAAAAATATAATACTTAAAATTGCTGGATAAAACTTTGTTAGTGTTAAAATAAAAATAATTGTAAATTTTAATAAATTATACTTCGAATGATAAACTAACAATATTAATAAGATGTAAATTAAGATATCTATATTAAGTTTTTCATATAAAAAAAGTGTTGTTGGATTAAAAAATATTAATGTAATTAAAAGATATTTAAAAATATTGTTTGGTTTTATTAATTTAATATTAAGATATATAAAAGTTAATATGAGCAGTGGTGCTATGAAAAAATTTGTTAAAACGTTCGAAATATCTTTAGTTATCGATGGAAATAAAAGTATTAAAGGACCATATAAGAACGATCCATAGTAATCTTTATAACAATCATTTGATGAATAAACATTAAATCCCAAATTATGACAATTTATTACTTTAAATAAATATTTAAAATCACCGAATAAAATAATCTCGGTTTTCCCTGTTGAACTTAAAATTTTTGTTGGGTGTATGTAAATATTATATAAAAAACCTCCGTAAATAATTACGAGAATTATTAAGCTAAATATAATAAAATATAATAGGTTTGTTTTTTTCAAATATTTAAATTTAATTAAATTGGTTTAAAGCTATCTTTTTCTAAATATTTTATATTTATAAATTCTATATTTAAATTTTATTTTTTTTTTTAGTATTCTCATAAAAATTCATATACTACAATTAATAAATTTGTTTTATTATTATTTTTACTCTATCAAAGTCTTTTAATAAATAATTCAAACTTTCCCAATCATTAAAAACTAGAAATAATATATTAACTTTCATTGTTTACAATTATTTATAAATCTTTTTTAAGTATAACGCAGCCTTTTGTCCTATAACTTTTTTGATTAAACATTTAATTAAAAAAATGAAAATGTAGAATAAATTTGTGACTTTATACCTGTTATAAAAGTTTTTAGCAGTATCCTGAATTTCGTTAGTCTCAGTAAAATTTGGATTAAATTTTAGATTACTAACCTTATTATTAATTACAATATCTTTTAATCTATCTATGTTTAATGTTCGTCCCACAGCAATTGTATTATCAGAAAAATAAGATTGACTAAATTTATAAGAGTCTAAATGAAGATTATTTGTTATTTTTTTTTCTTTTGGATTTCCAAAAACTGACAAAAGCATTGATGGTATATTATTTTTTTTTATAAATTCATAAACATCTTTTTTTAAATGTATTTCATTTATATTTGAATAGAAAGCAAATCCATCAAAGTAATTACTTATTTTTATACAGAATTCTAAGTTGTCCTTTGAAAAAATTTGTACATAAACTTTATCTATCAAATTTTTTTTTTTTAGTTCTTTAATTAAATTTATTATTTTATTAAATTCTAACATATTTAAAGAGCTAATATCCCTATTTTCATCGTTTGATACTGGCAAATTTATTAATTGTAGTATATGAATTTTTTCTATTGAAAATTTTTTAAGCGTCAAATTAATAGTCTCTCTAAAATTTTTATTATTATCTGCTAATATTTTACAAATAAAATTAATTTTTTTTTTTCGATTTTTTCCTAAAAAATATTTAATAAAAAAAAAATTAACTGGATAGCTAATAGACGTATGGATATACAAATTATTATCTAATGCAAAATTTATTAGTTTTCTTGTATTTTTGTTTAAAATATCCAAAGGTTTTGATATTCCTAAGCAAAATTGAGTTTTTATAATATTTAATTTATTCATCTCTTAATTTTTCAGACAGCCTAAGCGCCAAACACATTATTGTCCATGTTGGATTTGTAAAGCCATTGAATGGAAATACACTTGATCCACATACATATATATTTTGATATTCAAATAATTTTAAATTTTTATCAACAACACCGTCTTCAATATTTGTTCCTATTTTTGTTGTACAAGAAGGATGCAAACCTGCCAAATCATAATTAAAAAAAAATTTTTGAAAATTATTTATTTTAAAATAGTTTCCTAATTTACCTTTCTCTCCTATTGATTTATCAATTAGTATTTTATAATTTTCAATATCGTCTTGATTTAGTTTCCAATTAATATTTATTTTTTTTAAACCAAATTCATCTTTTTTATTTGAAAGATTTACAAAATTTGTAGCAGATGGATTTTGAGAAAAATAAAGCTCAAAAGAATACTTATAGTATTTTCCTAAAATTATACCAAGCTTGTAAAATAATCCATTAAGTTTTGAAAAAATAAAATAAAATAAATTTATAATTTTCCTAACTTTAAGGTTTTTTAGTTTTAAATAATATCTTCTAATTTTTTTAAATGGATCAATTTTATAATCTAGCTGAACACCTAAAAAGTATTTGTTATTTTCAAATATTGCAGCAATTTCATTTTCATCATTTAACCCAAGGTTCATTTTAATATTAGGTTTTGCAATTTTTTTATAATTTTTAATTTGTTTTTCAATTACCTTGCCTAAATTTACGTGTGTATGATCTGAAAGATATCTTCCTAGATTTTTGTTTCCATTTTTTAACAAATTAAGTAAAAGATGAGGGTTTCCTAAGCCACCTGCACAAAAAACTATTGATTTATTAATGGTAATTGTAATTTCTTTTCCACTTAAATTTTTTATATGAACTTTTTTGATTAAATCTGTATTTTCGTTCTCTAGCATCGTCGGGCAAAAACCTTTAAATATACTTATATTTTTGTTTGTATTAATTTCAAAAAATTTAAAAATAGATCTAAACTTACCTCTACCTGAATATCTTAGAAAATAATCAATTCCTTCTTCTGATTTATTTACTGTGTCAAAATCAGTTTTCATTAAATCTGATAGTTTTTTTGAATATTCGCTTAACTCTTTGTAATCCATACCCCAATTTGATTTATTAAATTCTTTTTCAGTCATAAGATAAATTTTGCTGTGCCATAAAGCACTATTTCCTCCTAATTGATTACTATAAATTGGAGTGTAGTTGTTTGGAGAATTATCTAAATAAGGACAAAAAAAATCATTTATATCAGATGATTTTTCATTTTCAGCTCGATCAATTAAAGCTATTTTAAAACCAGCTTTTGAAAGTTCATTTGATATTATACAGCCCGCAGGCCCTGAACCAATTATTACAAAATCAAAATTCATGATAGTTTATAGAATTAACATAACTATACTTAATATAGAAATTTATTTTAATTATATTTAAAAATAATTCTCTAGTACCTTTTTACAAGGCTTTTCAAACTTTTTTGAAGAAATTATAGATATAATAAAAAGTGTTATCAAAAAAATTAAAAAATATGTGAAATTTTTAAATAAATTCAAATTAATATTCAGATAATTAAAACTGATTATAAAAGTTAACTGCAGAGGAAAATGCCATAGATAAATTGAATAAGATGTACTTATAAATGCTTTAATTATTTTTAAAGATTTATTCAATTTAAAATAATAATTTTGACACAATAAAATCAATGACAAAAATAATAGTACTGTGGATGGTATTAGACTTATATATTCATATAAGAAATTATATTTATAATTAAGACTAAAAATGGATATTAAAATTCCAAAGATACTTAAAATTTGAATTTTTCTCCTCTTCTTTTTATTTGCTTCACAAAGAAAAAAAATTGTGATTCCCAAATAAAAATAAAAAAAACAAGCTAATAAGTTAAAAATATTTTTTTGGTCTTCAAATATAAAAGGAATTAAATAGTAAAAAAAAACCATAGTTAAAATTGAAAAAATATATTTTAATTTAATTAAAAATTTAAATGTAATAAAAAAAAAAATAAAAATTGGAATTAAAGTAGACATAAACCATATGGGAGCATTAAAACTTAAATTATTTTGAAAACCCCAGTCAGAAGCAAAAAAAAGATGAAGAATAAAATGGTACCAATCATTAGAATAACCAAATTGAGTTTTTCCATAAATACTTGTACTTAAAAATTGTATTATAAAAACAACTATTAATGTCAAAAAGTGTAAAGGATAATATCTTGCAAAAATATTAATTAAAAATTTTTTAAAAACTATTGTCTTCTTTAAGCGATAAAAAGAAATAAAAGTATATCCAGTAATAGCCCAGTATAGATATACAAAATTTGCACCATATTCTTTTCTTTTTACAAAATAATCAATTAATATGTTTTCTTCATAATAATCCAAGCCAAACCAAAGTGAATAATGAAATAATACAATTACAAAAGAAGAAAACCAGGTCAAAACTTTTAAATAATATAAATTTTGACTATCATTTATCATTGTTAATTTAATTTCTGTTTAATAAAAATATGCAATCAATTTATTGTAAGTTTAAATCTAATTCGTTTATAGTAGGAAACAAGACAATTTGATAGCTTAATTAATTAAAAATTAATTAAATTTCAAAATATTTATAAGATGAAATATAACGAAATTAAACTAAATATAATTAAAAAAATTAGAGATATTTATTTTTTTTTAAGATTCGGTAGGGGAAAATTTTTTTTACAATATATAAATACATTTTTTTCTTATTTAATTTTTAAAAAAAAATATTTATTTGATTTAAAAAATACCAATTTTTCTAATAAATGGTTTTATCAGAATATTTCTTATATTAATTTTTTCTTTAAAGATAAAAAAGAAAATATAAATAAAATCCTAGAAATAGGAAGTTTTGAAGGTCAGTCAGCTTTATTTTTCTTAAAATATTTTATTAATGCTCGTATAACATGCGTAGATATTTGGCAAAATCAAAATCAAAATTATAAAGATATTGATTTTAATGATGTAGAAAAAAATTTTGATAAAAATTTAGAAAAGTATCAAGAAAGAATTACTAAATTTAGAGGATCTTCAAATGATTTTTTTGAAAAAAATACAGTGAAAGATTTTGATCTAATTTTTGTTGACGGCTCGCATTATATGTACGATGTTTATCAAGATGCAATAAATAGTTTTAAAAACCTAAAAATAAATGGCTATATTTTATTTGATGACTATTTATTTAAATATAAATCAAAAATAAATTCCCACCCTTTATTTGCCATAAATAAATTTTTAATCGAATATAAAAATAAAATAAAAATTCTTGCAATTTATAGACAAGTATTAGTTAAAAAAATTTCTGACTAAAAAAAATAAATACCTTTTGTAAAATAATTTTGAGAAAATAAGATATCTTAGGCATTTTATTATTGTTAAAATTTCAAAATTCCTAATTGCACCATTTAAAACAGGTATGTAGGCTTTAGTATAAATATGCTTTTTAAATTTTTTATATTTATCTTGAGGAATTATTTTTTCATGTTTTTTAAAAAAATAATTTAAAGATTGTTTTCTTAAATTGTAATTTCTAGATATTTGCAAAAAATTAAATTTTTCTGTTTTAACCAAAACCTTATTTACATAATTTACTCTTAAATTTGAAATGGAAATTCTAAACCATAGATCGTGATCTTCTGAACCTTTTAGATTAGGATCAAAAGATCCTATTTTTTTTAAAGATATAGTTTTAAAAAACATTGAAGAGCAGTTTGGGCTTGACCAAAAATTAATTAATCTTTGGAATATTTTTTTATTATCTTCAACCTGCATTGTTTTTTGCTTATAACCTTTGTAATTGCAATACACAAAATCTAATCTTCCTTTTTCAGCAAGATTATATTGTAATATTAATTTATTTTTAAACCAAATATCATCTGTATCTATAAAACAAATATATTTAGTTTTACATAATTTAATACCAGTATTTCTTGAAACTGAAACACCCACATTTTTTTTATTTGTTAGTATTTTGTAATTAAATTTATATTTTTTTTTTAATTTGATTTTTTTATTTGAAGCATCGTCTATTAATATTACTAACTTTGGAAGAAGAGTTTGATTATTTATTGAATTTAAAGCTTCATTTAACAAATCAAATCTGTCTTTAATTGGTACTACAACTGTAATATTCCCAAACTTCATATAATTATGTTTTTTTATCAATTTTTCATTTTAATTAAAATATTTTATATGAATTAAATATACTTTTCTTGACTATTGCTAATAAATTTCGATACATCTTGTCTTTTAATTAAAAATTTATTATATGATTAAATATACGAATTCTTTATTCAATAAAAGATTGAATAATCAAATAAAATGAAAATTTTAGTAACTGGCGCTGCAGGATTCATTGGTTTTAAGTTTTCCGAACTATTATTAAAAAAAAAATTTAATATTATAGGTATAGATAACTTTAATAGTTACTATGACGTAGGTCTAAAAAAAAGAAGGATTAATGAACTTAAAAAATATAAAAATTTTCAATTTTTTAAATTTAACTTAGAAAATTATAAAAAGTTAAATAATATTTTTAAAAAAAATAAAATAAAAAATATTTTTCATTTTGCAGCTCAGGCGGGAGTTAGATTTGCGATTATTTCACCAAGAAATTACATAAATTCAAATATAAATGCTTATTTCAATATTCTAGAGATTTCTAGAAAATATAAAATTAAAAGATTATATATATCATCTTCAAGTTCGGTGTATGGAGACAGCAAAAAATATCCTTCAAAAGAAGATTTTATTTTAAGTCCTAATAACGTTTATAGTATATCTAAAAAATTCAATGAAGACCTAGCAAAAAGTTATTCAAATTTTTATAATTTAAAAGTAACAGCTTTCAGATTTTTTACTGTTTACGGAGAATGGGGCAGACCTGATATGTTTTATATGAAATTTATTAATGCAGCAAAAAATAATAAAACAATTTCTTTAAATAATAATGGTAATCATTATCGTGATTTTACCTACATAAATGATGTTACAAGAATTTTATACAAATTATATATAAAAAAAAATAGCAGTCCGTTCGAAATTTTTAATATTTGTGGAAATAAACCAATCAAAATTTCAAATGTTGTAATCAAACTAAAAAATTTACTTGGAGCTGTTAAAATTAAACAAATAAAAAAGAATAAAGCTGATGTATATAAAACTCATGGATCAAATAAAAAATTATTAAAAAAAATTGGAAAGTTTAGATTTACTCCTTTAGATATTGGTCTTTTTAATGTTATTAGTTGGTATAATTCTTATCATAAAAAATAATTTTTATGGACATTTATAAAAACTATCAAGTCTCAATAGAACAATATCAAAATAAATATAAAAGCAAACATTGGAAAAAATATGATTTAAGATCAAATCTATTTAAAAAAGAAAATCTGATTAATTTTAGAAATAATAAATTATCAGATGGATTAGATGACAGATATGATTTAGATGAGCAAAAAAAAATTTTTAATAATTTAATCGAAGATGTTGGAGAAAAATATATTTATGAAAATTTAAATACTGAAAATATAGGTAATTCTAATTAT
>MDSY01033463.1_pt1 | contig 34032 bp, 38 predicted proteins | sample 811131 | NCBI WGS metagenome assembly MDSY01 (sample SAMN05326643, study PRJNA326480) | marine metagenome | isolation source: seawater | place: Atlantic Ocean: South West | collected 2010 | reverse complement strand
TGTTAAAAAAGTTAAAGCTGTTAAAAAAGTTAAAGCAGTTAAAGCAGTTAAAGCAGTTAAAGCAGTTAAAGTAGTTAAAGCAGTTAAAGCTGTTAAAAAAGTTAAAGCTGTTAAAAAAGTTAAAGCTGTCGAGACTGTCGAAGCTAATAATCCTTAAATTTATCATACTAAGCGATGCAACATAGTCTTTCGCAAAAATATGGAGAGCTGGCTGAGTGGCTTAAAGCGCACGCCTGGAAAGTGTGTATGGGTTAATACCTATCAAGGGTTCGAATCCCTTGCTCTCCTCCATTTTATTATTGTAAGTAGCTGAAAGTCAGGACTTTATAAATTCAATCTCAAAGCCCAGCTTCCCAGCCTACTCTTTGCTTCACCTTCATTTACCTGTCTCACTGGAACATGTGACAATCAGTTATAGCAAAAAGTATTAAAAACAACTAAAATTATGTTTACAATGGTGACTTGCACTGGTTTCCTCGCGACGATATGTTAGTCAACCCGTCAGACCTGGAAGGGAGCAGCGGAACTTTCAAATTCGAGCGCCGAGATCTAGCTGGTGTAGGTCGCCACCCTTTATTGACTAGCCTGGTATCACACTATCATATGAGCTACTTAGTTCTCGCGCGAAAATGGCGACCCCAGACCTTCTCAGAGGTTGTTGGCCAAGAACATGTTCTTCGCGCCCTAATTAATGGTCTAGATCAAGACCGCCTCCACCATGCTTTTTTATTTTCAGGTACTCGTGGTGTTGGTAAAACAACTCTCGCGCGTATCTTTGCTAAATCTCTTAATTGTGAGCAAGGTGTTAGTTCTTCACCCTGCGGTAAATGTGACAGTTGTCAAGAAGTTGATGCAGGACGGTTTGTTGATCTCATTGAAGTTGATGCTGCTTCTCGCACAAAAGTAGACGACACTCGTGAGTTACTCGACAATGTGCAATATGCACCTAGCAGAGGTCGCTATAAAGTATATTTGATCGATGAAGTACACATGCTATCAACACATAGCTTTAATGCTTTGTTAAAAACATTGGAAGAACCACCACCACATGTAAAATTTCTATTGGCCACTACAGATCCTCAAAAACTACCTGTAACTATTCTTTCTCGTTGTTTACAGTTTAATTTGCGTCGCCTAAATATCAAACAAATAGCAGGACATCTCAGAACTATTTTAAAAGCTGAAAATATCAAATATGAAGTTACAGCTATAGATGACATTGCTAAGGCTGCAGATGGAAGTATGCGAGATGCGTTAAGTTTGCTCGACCAAGCTATTACACATGGTGCAGGTGCAGTTATTACTGCTCAGATTCATGATATGTTGGGTACCATTTCACAACAACAGCTCTACCAACTATTTCAAGCTTTAGTTCAGCACGACGCACAGGCATTAATTACACAATCAAATGAATTATCTATCCAAGGTCGGGACTTCACACAAGTACTTAACGACCTCTTAAACTTATTTCAAAGCATCGCAACGCTGCAAATGGTGCCAGATATCGAAGATAATAACAGCCACGATGTTAACAAGTTACGTAATTTCGCCGAACAAATTTCTCCAGAGCTAGTGCAACTGTTCTATCAGATAACTTTACACGGTAAAAGAGATTTACACTATGCAGCTGATCCTAAGAGTGGTTTTGAGATGACGTTATTAAGAATGCTGAGTTTTGAACCAGTCATTACTCCAACAGACAATACGCTTAACTCTACTAAAGCACATGTGAAAAAAACTTTAATTCCTGAGCCAACCATTAAAGAAAAAACCGACAATATCACTTCTCAGTCCTCTGACAAAAAAATCGTCGAACACCCAAAAAATATCTCTAGTAAGACTGAAGTAATTGAAAAAAATGAGAACCCAATTTTGAATAGTGATAATTGGTTAACGGTCATTGATAGTTTAAAATTAACAGCGCTTGCAAGACAGCTTGCTGATAATTGTGCTTTTATCGATTACGATCATGGTAAAATAACACTTAGTATTGCAGCTGAATTAGCCCACCTAACGGGGAAGAAACCACAAGAACGTTTAGAAGCTGTCATCAGCAAATACCTCAAGCAAACTATTAGTTTGGTTTTTCAAGAAAATGTTGATAAGTTGGTCTCGGCTACGGTTGCAACTGAAAAAGCACAGCAAGCCAATGTTGATCAAGATCGAGCTAATGAATCTATTCACAATGACCCCGCAATAGCTGCCATGAAAGATGCTTTTGGTGCACGAGTTATTGAAAGTACAATAAAGCCGATTAAGTAGAGGGGTTGAATATGAAAGATGGCATGGGTAATTTAATGAAGAAAGCGCAGCAAATGCAAGCCAATATGGAAAAAGCTCAGCAAGAACTCGCTAATCTTATAGTCACTGGCCAAGCCGGTGGTGATATGATTAAGATAGTTATGACGGGGGAGTATAATATCCAACATATAACTATTGAAGATGAATTATTTCAAGGCGATAAAGAAATGTTAGAAGACCTTCTTACTCTGGCAATAAATGATGCTGTTCAGCAGATTAAAGTTACCAGCCAAGGTAGCATGGCCAGCATGCTCCCAGCCGGAATCAAGCTTCCATTCTAATGGCAGTTCATTAAGATATGGCAAGTCTAGGGCCTACGATTGATCAATTGATTGAAGCTTTTCGATGTCTACCTGGTGTTGGGCCAAAATCTGCTCAGCGCATGACCTTTCACTTATTAGAACGTCAGCGGGATGGTGGTGAACGCCTTGCTAAAGCACTCGAGGAAGCCTTAAATAAAGTACAACATTGTGAACGCTGTAGAGTTCTATCTGAAACAACGATTTGTAACCGATGTAATGATACTGAACGACGTCAAGATCAACTTTGTATTGTGGAAATGCCCAGTGATATCCTCTCTATTGAACAAGCTACACATTACAAAGGCCAGTATTTTGTTTTATCAGGACATTTGTCTCCATTAGATGGCATCGGTCCAGAGGCACTCGGCATCCCTAAACTGATAAAATTATTTGAAAAACAAACAATAAAAGAGGTTATTCTTGCAACAAATCCAACCGTTGAAGGTGAAGCCACAGCTCATTATATTAGCCAACTTGCAAAGGCTCAAAATATCCTAATCACTCGACTTGCTCATGGTATTCCATTGGGTGGAGAACTAGAATATGTTGACAGTAGTACGCTATCTCATGCCTTTTCTGGTCGAGAATCGATTTAACCTTTATAAGTTTTATACAAATAAGAATGAGCATTGACTATGCACAATTGTCTTGGCTAGATGAGACTAACACTCAATTTCCGTCCCCTTCTAAAGCACTTTCGAATGGTTTGATTGCCGCAGGCGGAAATCTATCAACTGAACGAATTCTTTCTGCTTATCGCCAAGGGATTTTTCCTTGGTTTAATGCCGATAGCCCCATCCTATGGTGGAGTCCAGATCCAAGAATGGTGCTTATCCCCGAACAAGTCAAAGTATCTAAGAGCCTAAAAAAAACTTTAAGAAAACAACAATACGATGTTACTCTAAATAAAGATTTTTCTGCTGTCATATCAGCCTGTTCAAAGCCACGTGTCGAGCAAAATCAAGATGGAAGTAGTGGGTGGATCCATCCTGACATGATTAATGCCTACACTAAATTGCATGAGCTAGGACATGCACACAGCGTTGAGTGTTGGGAAGAGGACCGGTTAGTTGGTGGCTTGTATGGAATTACTATTGGGCAAGTTTTCTTTGGTGAATCTATGTTTAGCATTGCTCCTGATAGTTCAAAAATAGCACTTGTCACATTATGCCAACAACTCCAAAAATGGGAAGTACATTTAATTGACTGTCAAATCTACTCTGACCACCTTGCTAGCATGGGTGCAGTCGAAATTGATCGTAGTATATTTATCGATACACTAAATCAATTTTGTCCCGTTAATCCAGTTGAGAACAGCTGGAAAAAAATAGATAAATAGCATGGACTTATCAATAAAATTTTATCAGGATACACATAACCATCAGTGTTCTTATTTACCTGGTCAAAAAGCAAAAAACTTGTACCCCGATCCCGAATTAGTAATGACTAACGGAGTCTATAGCCAGTTAATTCAACACGGTTTTCGACGAAGTGGAAATAGTTGCTATCGGCCTCATTGCGAAGCCTGTAATGCTTGTGTCCCTGTTCGTATCAATATCGACAATTCTACAGTTAGTCGCTCTCAACGACGATGTCTAAAACGTAATCAGCATCTTACCATCACTCACCATCCAGCTGAGTTTAGCCTCGAACATTACTCTCTTTACTGCAGCTACTTAAAAACACGTCATGCTAATGCTGGTATGGATAACCCAACTCAAAAAAGCTATTGTGATTTTTTAACAAGCAAATGGAGTGATACTCACTTTATTCAATTTCATGACGATTCTAAACTAGTAGGTCTCGCTGTCACTGATTACATTGATAACGCACTCTCCGCTTTTTATACTTTTTTTGATCCCGAGCACACTCAGCAAAGTATTGGTACATACGCTATCTTAGAGCAAATAAATATTGCTAAAAACCTAGGATTATCATATGTTTACCTAGGGTATTGGATCGAAAAAAGTCAAAAGATGAGTTACAAACAAAATTTTTCTGGACTCGAGGGCTATATTGACAGGCAATGGCAATCGTTAGAAAGATAAAAACTTTGTATAATCAATCGTTTTCCGTCAGACTAGTCTTTTATTTTTGGTAGAACAGATAGAAATTTATGGCAAAAGAAGAGCACATTGAGTTTGAAGGCACTGTTATTGACACCATGCCTAACACAACATTTCGCGTAGAACTTGAAAATGGTCACGTTGTAACAGCCCACATATCAGGTAAAATGCGTAAAAACTATATACGTATCCTTACAGGTGATACCGTTACTGTTCAACTTACTCCTTATGATTTAAGTAAAGGTCGAATTACCTACCGCGCTCGTTAAAGCCTTAATTCACTGAAATATATAAAATGAAATACCCTTGTGGAATTTTTATTTATTTGTCAGTAAAACCTTCTTTGTGCTACTTTAATTTATAACACCTTTTCCATAGAGGAGTTATCTAATGTCCGAACGGAAGCTAGAAAAAAAACTTATCGCTGCTTATGACAAAATGGTAGAGCGCGTTACCCTTGTCCTAGATGATGCCGAACAACAAGTTTCGCCCCCACTCTCTAAGGTTGTTGATAACGCTAAACAGCGCGCGATCGACTTAAAAGAACTCACTCTCGATGAGGCAGATAAATTATCTAATTATGTACATCGCGATCTCAACAGTTTGACGGAACACATATCACAAGCGGGTCAAGATTTTAAGACTTGGTTTGATTTTGATCTACAGCTTGTCCAAGACCGCCTAATGGATGCTTTTGCAAAAGTTGCCGATAGAACAAGTATTCAATTAGCTAATCTCGCTAGCCAAGCAAAACACTATCAGGAATACCACACGGGAGAGATAGTAAGTCTGGGGACTTTGACTTGTCAAAGTTGTGAGCACTTATTAAGCTTTAAAAAGACGAGTAAAATTCCCCCTTGCCCTCACTGTCATAAAACAATTTTTACCAGAGTAAAACAACGCTAATTTTCGTCAAGCCTCTACCCAATAAAAACCACCTTCTTCAACTAGCCTACATAAAAGGTTGATGACTTGAACATCATTAGACAGCATCAGCCAATCTGTTGAGGTAATCACGGACTGCTCAGCTAATATAATGATATTTTCTTTCTGACAGAGAGTTAAAGGGTAGCTTGCTCCACCCATAAAGATAGTTCCACATTCCTCATGATATTCCCATGCGAAACGTAAATAAGGATTACGAAATAAGGCATAACCAGTTTTAAACTGCTCTATAAGCATTTTCACACTCGGCTTATCTGCACATATTTCTTCGGATAAGCTGACTAAGCTGGGCTTAGTTTCCGTAACTAATTTACCAAAAGTAGCTAATAGTATAGGTTCGGCCTCGTCTATGGCTTCATGTAATAACGCCTTTAATCGCAGCACTGCCTGTAGACCTATTTCGTGTCCATGTGCCGTAGCTTGTAAATCAGAATCATGATAATGCCGTTTCGCCATACTATACTCCACCAAATCATTAATCACTGCGTCCAAAGTTTCTGCTTGATTAGGTGCCCTGAAACCAATCGAAAAGGTCATACAGTCCTCCATAGCCACACCATGATGGCCGTAATGAGGAGGTAAGTATAGAATGTCGCCAGGTTCAAGTAACCATTCCTTTGATGGCTCAAAGTCTGCCAATACTTGAATATCAATATTTTCTAACAATGTTGGCTCATGTAATGGTCCAGCTGTCACCTGCCACCTTCGCGTTCCCATCCCTTGTAATAAAAAAACATCATAACCATCAATATGTGCCCCAACGGATCCCTGTTTAGGTGCAAAACTTATCATGAGATCATCAAAACGCCAATTGGGAATAAAACTAAACGGCGCTAATATTCCTTTTGTTTCTGGGACATGTTTATCAATATCTTGTACCAATAATGTCCAATGACTTTTAGGTAAAGCAGAGAAATCCTTATCATTAAAAGGCCCGTCGATTAATTGCCATGATTCCGCCTCACCTTTTTCTATAATAAGCCGAGACTCAATTCCTGGTTCACAAGCCAAACCCGCCAATTCATCAGGGCTAATAACTGACTGAAAATTGGGAAATGCTTGTCGAATCACTAAGGGTTTTTTTTGCCAATACTGGTCCAAAAATGCCTGCTGAGTCATTCCAGTGTTAAAAAATTCAGTCATCTAATTTATGCCATCTCTATTTAAGGGCCGCTGCTGCAAATTCATACAAACCGAACATATTTTACTCACCCCTTATCATTAAGGTTTTTGATCATAACAGTAAATTAAAGATTCTTTTATGATAAGCCTTGGACATTTATGTAAGTCAATTGCACAATAGCGTCTATGTATAATATTTCACAAACCTTCATAAAAGCTTATTTGCTCAATTTAAAGTCAATTTGTATGTTCAGCTTCATATTTTTTAGCTCACTGAGTAATGCCGAGCAATGGTATCAAGTCGAACTAATTGTCTTCGAAATTCTTGAGCCTATTGGCACTGAACAATCACCAATAAAGTTTATTCCAACTGGTGACTTTTGGCCTGGTACTGAAAATGAGTTTATGCAACCCGCTGAGAATAGTACGCTCCTAGACTCAGCCACTAGACTGAAGAACTCTCCACTTTATCAATTACATTATCATCAGTCTTGGCATCAACCTATCAAAATTAAAAGTAAGGCTAAATCAATAAATATTGAGAGTGCTAATGAAATGGTTCTTGGCCATATTCGTATACACAAGGCGACTTACCTTCACGTAACCCTTGATATACAATTGAATAGTACTAGCCCTCGAGAAAACACCTCGCCCAATATTGAAGGAGTACCCAAACCCTATCTAGCACAAGCCCGGCGGATTAGAAGTAAGAAACTACACTTCTTTGACCATCCAAACATGGGGGCTTTACTCAAACTTAGCCCTGTAGAGTCTCCTATCAGTGAGCAAGACTCTTTAAATCCACTAGCTCAATAAGTATTTGTGCTCAATAGTCATTAATAATATATCCTAATATTTGTTTTACATCGCACATTCCAACCTTAACTATTTTTTCTATCTCAGACATCGATATTAAGCTATCCGATAGCCCAGCAGCACGATTCACAACTAAAGCACAGCATGCATAGTCTATATTCAACTCCCTTGCCAATGCAGCCTCTGGCATCCCCGTCATTCCCACTATTGTGCAGCCGTCTTTTTCCATTCTAATAATTTCTGCTCCACTCTCCAATCTTGGACCCTGCGTCACACCATAGACACCACTATCAATTAGGTTCAACTTCACTTTATTACATGCTGCCATTATCTTTTTACGCAATTCCTGATTATAAGGGTAAGTGAAATCAATGTGCTTTGTTGCTGAGAAGTTATCGCTGAAAAAGCTTTGTTCTCGCTCATAGGTATAGTCAATTATTTGGTCTGGGCAAACTAAATGTCCGGGTATAGTGTCAGGCGTGATACCACCAACAGCTGCTACAGCGATAATATGTGTAACACCTAAGGTTTTTAATGCCCATATATTTGCACGATAATTAATACGGTGAGGTGCAATAGTATGTTTCTCGCCATGTCGTGGTAAGAACACAATATTTTTTCCATTTATTGTAGCTTCAACTACAGCTGCTGATGGTAAACCGAATGGTGTCTCGATAGTTTGTTTATCATTTCTACCTGGATCTCCTATTTCAGATAATCCAGTACCACCAATAATTGCTAACTTACCCATTTATTACTCACCTTCTTCATCTTGTTCTGATATGGCATAAATACCTGGTAGATTTCTCCAATAACCCTTGTAGTCCATTCCAAAGCCAAAAACATAGCGGTTTGGAACTGAAAGACCAATGAACTCCGGGGTAGCACAATATTTTTCAATACCCACCTTATTTACTAGAGTCACACAACCAACTGATTTACAGTGATTATCTTTGCAGTACTTTCTTAAAAATGCCAAGGTGTGCCCATGATCTACGATATCTTCCACTAAAATAACTTCTCGTCCGACTAGTGAGCTTTTTGGTTTGTGAATCCAATTTATATCACCCCCACTTGTCTGTTTGCCGTAACGGCTGGCATGGATATAATCGATTTCTAAAGGGAAGTTTAATGCAGGTAATAAGTGTCCCATTGTAACCAACGAACCGCTCATCACACATAACACCAGAGGGTTTTTATCATCGTATTGCTTTGTAACCTGCTCAGCCAATCGTATTATTGCGGTCTTTATTTCTGATAGATCGTATAAGTGGTCTGCTTTTTTTAAGACCTCTTGTAGTTTTGCCACTTCAAACATATTCAATATTTACCTTTGGTTATTAGACTGAAACAAGCGATATAATACAATCATTATAAAATCCACCTGTCTTGCTTTCATAACCCTTATAATATCCTTTTTATTTTAAAGGTTTCTATGGCATGCAACATTATTGGCCATTATTTTTAGTAACTTTTCTATTACCACTCCATGTCGACTCTGATATACAGGCATCGCCAATACTTCAAAAGAAGACTTATCCAGTAAGGATTATTAGCCTTGTACCAAGTATTACCGAAACTTTATTTGCTCTTGAATCCAGTTCTCAACTTGTTGGCGTCAGCGACTATTGTAATTACCCCCCCGCCTCTAAAAGTATTACTAAAGTTGGACGAGGACTCAACCCGAATCTTGAAACCATCTTAAAGCTCGCTCCCGATCTAGTCCTCTTATCACCATCAGGACAAAAAACGATTAATCAACTTGAACAATTAGGGATTAAAACCCTTGCTGTCAAATCTCAAACCCTTGACGATATTCGCTTTTCCATTAAGCTCATAGGTCAGTCTATCGGTCGACAGCCTGAATCCGCCTTATTGCTTGCTGACTTTGACACACAGATTAATATGATAGAAAAAAAAGTCGCAGGTCAACCTCCGCCTCGAGTTATGATTTCTATGGGCCATGGCGGTGGTAAAAATGACTTTAAACAGTTTTATATTGCTGGCCAACAGGACTTTTATAATGATTTAATCAAATTGGCTGGCGGTATAAATGTATATCAAAAACCTATTCCAAAAGTACCTTTGATATCCCTCGAAGGGCTTTTTCACCTAAACCCTGAGGTGATTATCGATGTTTTCCCCGAAGCTAATGATCACACAGCTTCTATTAAACAAGTCCGCCAACAATGGACTGAACTCAAACATATCAGTGCAATTAAAACTGAGCGTTTGCATATTATTGAAGCAGATTATGCAACTATTCCTGGGCCACGTATTGCTAAACTACTGACAAGGTTTGCTAAAATTATTCACCCTAATCTAGATTGGCCAAGAGACAGCACTCATTAACTATGCTTCAGACTCATCACCTTAATGTTCATATCGCTCAAAAAAAATGCTTGGATGATATTAACTTACAATTTAATACACATGACTACCTATGTATTATAGGACCCAATGGTGCAGGCAAAAGCACCTTATTGAAAAGCTTAATGGGTATTGGTCCTGCAAATAAAGGAAGCATCACAATATCTGGTAAACCACTTGAAAAATTAAGCCAAAAAGAACTTGCCCGTAATATTAGTTATGTTGCTCAATCGCATAACAGGCATTTAGACTTCACAGTGGCAGATTTCATTAAGATGGCTAGGTATCCACATCATGATATTTTCTCAACATGGACGACAGATGACCAGAATGCTTTTGATAGTGCTATTTTTCTGACGAATACTGAGGCCTTTACGGACCGACAAATACCTACCCTAAGTGGTGGCGAATGTCAGCGTGTCATGATTGCGGCGGCACTCTGCCAGCAGACGCCACTCTTGTTGTTAGATGAGCCCACCAGCTTCCTTGATCCTCGTCACCAAGTCGAGGTACATCAATTAATAAAAAACTTAAACCAAGAGCATGAAATTAGTATTATTGAAGTTACTCATGACATAAATCATGCCGTACAACATAGCTTACATATTTTAGCTCTCAAAGAGGGTAAGGTTTTTTGGAAAGGAAGGTCTAAAGATTTTTTGGCATCTTCCACCTTATCAAAAATATATGAGCAAGAATTTGTAATCCTAAAGCACCCTGAAACGGGACAAAATATTGCTTTAACTAGTGAGCGAGCATAATTGCGATGAAATCATTTCATGTCTTTCTATCAATTACCCTCGTATGCATACTCACACTTCTAATAGCACCTCACATTGGTCTATCAAAAAACACTGATCCTGCTATTGCGTCACATATTTTATTACAGATCCGAATTCCACGCGTTTTATTAGCTTTTATTATCGGGGCAGGCTTAGCTTTATGTGGTTTAGTTTTCCAAGCAATGTTTCATAACCCTCTAGCAACGCCTTTTACTCTAGGTGTCGCTAGTGGCGCTTCGCTTGGTGCTGCTCTCGCTGTATTTTTTGGCTTGAGTTTTACCTTTATTGGCCTGGATAGTACTAGCTTGCTTGCTTTCATAGGTGCCTTAACTACAATTATATTTGTCTACAGCATCAGTCGTTTTGGTGGCGGCTTTTCTACTGAAGTTTTATTACTGACAGGCATAGCCGTAAGTTTTTTCTTTTCTAGCCTTATTTTATTGACACAATATTTAAGTGATATAACAGGTTCATTTCGGATATTACGTTGGCTAATGGGTAACCTTTCTATCATTGGATACAATGATATTTGGACAATACTTCCTGTTGTTAGCGTCGTTACCCTCCTTGTTTTTTTCTTTCGACGCGACCTTAACTTATTAGCTGCAGGCGATGATATTGCCTTAAGTCGCGGTGTCTCAGTGAAAAACTTACGCTATGTGCTTTTTTTCTCAACCTCCATTTGTATCGGTGCCATAGTTGCACTCTGCGGCCCAATTGGGTTTGTGGGTATGATGGTTCCTCATATGTGTCGATTGTTAATTGGCAATGATCACCGATGGTTAATCCCAGCTAGTTGTTTATTTGGTGGTGCATTTTTGATCTTGTGTGATGGCATAGGACGTTTAGTTATCGCCCCAGCTGAAATTCCGGTTGGCGTTATCACTACATTATTAGGAGGGCCTTTCTTTCTCTGGCTACTTATTCGCTCTAGAATACATATATCTTGATTATCTTCTAACATAACAGTTTTATGATAATAAAGTCAGTGGCCACTTCACATATGAAAGTTACATTCTTTTTAGCCTACCTTCCTATTTTTTTATAAATTGTCACTCATTACTATTTACTTAAAATTCTCATTTTTTTACGAACGGGGACAAGTAATGAAAAACACCGTAAAATGTTATACATTCTTATAAAATCGGCTAGAAAAGCTCTATGTCTCACCTTGTTATCTGCGCCTTATACAAATTTGTCACATTAAATAACTTCAGAGCTATTCAAAAGCCATTACTCAGCCTTATGTTAGAACGTGGTATCAGAGGTACGATACTACTAGCTCAAGAGGGTATTAATGGCACTGTTGCAGCTGACCAAAATAATATAAATTATTTATTAGCCTTTTTAAAAAGTGATGCCCGCCTAGCTGACCTAAATTATAAAGAGTCTTATGCCAGCCAGCCTCCTTTTTTGCGAAGCCGCGTCAAACTCAAAAAAGAAATTGTTACAATGGGCATTGAGGGTATTGATCCAAAACGTGTAGTAGGAACCTATGTAAATCCTACAGATTGGAATGCTCTTATCAAAGATCCGGATGTTCTTTTAGTCGATACTCGTAATGATTATGAAGTACAAGTTGGTACTTTCAAAGATGCCTTAAACCCAAAAACGGAAAGTTTTAGAGATTTCCCCGGCTATGTCAAAGAAAAACTGGATGCCAAGAAACATACTAAAATTGCTATGTTTTGTACTGGAGGTATTCGTTGTGAAAAATCAACTGCTTTTCTTAAAGAACAGGGCTTTGATGAGGTATACCATCTAAAAGGTGGCATCTTAAAATATTTAGAGGAAGTACCTGCTGAAGAATCTCTTTGGGAAGGTGAATGCTTTGTCTTTGATGAGCGAGTTACAGTTAACCATCAGCTAGAGAAAGGGGTTTATGAACAATGTAATGCTTGTCGGATGCCCATAACTGCAAGAGAACAGCTCAGTGACCAGTTTCAGCAAGGAGTTAGTTGTCCCCATTGTTTTAATAATACTACTGAACAACAAAAGGCCCGTTTTGCAGAACGTGAAAAACAAATGTTGTTAGCTCAACAGAGGGGTGAAAGTCATATTGGTGCCGACACCGCAAAGGTCATAGCCCAAAACCGGCTAAAAAAGCAACAACATTTTCAACAACAACGCTCAACATCACTCAAAAAAAACAGCTAATGATGTCCCGCTCCCGAGCTAACCTAGTCCTATTTTTATTAATAAGCCTAAGCGCATGTAGCTCTCTCCCGCCATATTCAAAAGTGGCAATAGCTACAGCTCATCCTCTAGCAACACAGGCTGGGCTAGATATCTTAAATCAAGGTGGTAATGCCTTTGATGCTGCCGTTGCTGTGAGTGCTGTTCTTGCCGTTGTTGAGCCAACAGGTTCAGGACTTGGTGGCGGAGGGTTCTGGCTTTTACATCGAGAACACGATAACTTCCAAATTATGATTGATGGAAGAGAAACCGCACCTGATGCAGCACATCGTGATATGTACCTTGGCCCAAATGGAGAAAACGAAGAAAAGCTTTCTCTAAATGGCCCCCTTGCTGCAGGTATCCCAGGTCTGCCTGCGGCCTTAGATCATATCAATCAAAAATATGGTCGTCTATCACTAAAACAAACTCTAGCTCCAGCTATTTTGCATGCGAAATCTGGGTTTAAAGTCACTTCCCATTATGAATCTATGGCTCAACTCAGGCTCCAAACACTACAAAACTCACCTGCCGCTGCAGAGATATTCTTAGAATACAACATCCCTCCAAAAATTGGTCACATCATAAGACAACTAGATCTTGCCAACACTCTAGAAAAACTTGCTTCACTTGGTAGAAATGGTTTCTATCAAGGAGCTGTTGCAAATAAATTAATTCAAGGGGTCCAGGCAGCAGGAGGAATATGGACACACAGTGATTTAAGTGACTATCAAGTCAAAGAGAGACAGCCTATCATAGGTAGATACCAGGACTATAAAATCACCTCAGCTTCTTTACCTTCCTCTGGTGGAATCGTACTTAGCACTATACTTAATCAATTAGAATACTTACCAATGTCAGTAGTTGATGAAGCACAGCAACGTCATTTTATAATCGAAGCAATGAGGCGTGCTTATTTTGATCGAAGTTATTACTTAGGGGATAGTGATTTCGTGACAATTCCTGAGCACCTTAGCACCAAGGCTTATGCCCAGAATTTGGCCGCTACAATTAATGCTGACCGTGCAAGTGATAATAAGCTGCTTATTGATGAGCTTGCTAAAGGTGAGGACACTACTCATTTTTCTATCATTGATCAATATGGCAATCGTGTTGCCGCTACTCTCAGCATTAATTATCCTTTTGGCTCAGGTTTCGTCCCACCAGGTACAGGGGTATTATTAAATAATGAAATGGATGACTTCTCTGCTCGGATTGGCACAGCTAATGTGTACGGTCTCGTTGGCAATGAAGCTAATTCTATTGCAGCTAATAAGCGGCCTTTATCAAGTATGAGCCCAACATTTATCGAAAACGATCAACATTTAATGATTATCGGCACTCCTGGAGGGAGTCGAATTATCACCGTGGTTCTTTTGGGTATTTTAGATTTCATTGACCAGCAATCTGCAAAAGACATTGTTTCTTCACCACGGTTTCATCATCAATACCTTCCTAATAAGGTGCAGATTGAGTCCTCCGGCTTTTCAAAAAAAGAACGGCAAGCTATTCTTGCGTATGGCCATGATATACAAGAGTTGACTCGACAATACGGTAATATGCAGATCATTATTTACGACAAAATGACTGGAGAACTACAAGCTGCCAGCGATCCAAGGGGTGAAGGTCAAGCTCGTGTTGAGTCCCTTTCCCACTAACTATGAAATTAATTGATAGTCATTGTCATATTGATTTTGATCAGTTTTCGCCTGATCGATCTGAAGTCTTAAGACGTTGCTTATCTTTGAATGTAGACAAAATAATTGTACCTGGTGTCATCGCTAAAACCTGGGACCATTTATTAGAAGTATGCCAACAGTCAGAACTTTTATATCCAGCACTGGGCTTACATCCCATGTTTATGCCTCATCATCAAGATAATGGCCCCGCTTTATTGATTGATTATATTGATGCCTATCATCCTATCGCAGTTGGTGAAATTGGATTAGATTTTTACCTGTCCAATCATGATAAGTTAATCCAAATTGCTTTATTTGAAAAACAACTTAAGGTCGCTGCCACTTTTAATTTGCCCGTTATTCTTCATGTTAGAAAAGCACATGACCAAGTAATCCTTTTACTCAGGAAATATTCAATAAAAGGCGGTATTGTTCATTCTTTTAATGGAAGTGAACAACAAGCAAAAGATTATATAAAGCTGGGTTTTTTGTTAGGCGTCGGTGGAGCCATTAGTTACAGTCGTGCAACTAGACTTCGTAATATGTTTTCCAAACTACCTCTATCAACTCTCGTACTAGAAACCGATGCTCCTGATATGCCTCTACAAGACCAGAAGGGAAAGCGTAATTCACCAGAGTTTATTCCGCATATCCTAGATATTTTAGTTGAATTACGGCCTGAAAGTGCTAGTGCTATAGCTCAAACAACCACAGCTAATGTACGGGCATTATTTTCTATTTAGCCCCAAAAATAATTTAAATAGACTGCTAAACAATTTAAAGCGTGAAAATGATAAGCTAAGAATGTAATGGAATTATCTCAATTAAATCACTTTAAACAACAGTTGCTCTCACAACGAGATACTTTAATGTCCTCACAGCAGATGGCTCAGAGTGCCTCTGAACCTGTTGAGCTCGACCAGTCTAGTGTTGGCCGCGTTTCCAGAGTCGATGCCATGCAGGCCCAGTCAATGTCCATTGAAGCAACTCGCCTCAGACAACAACAATTACGAAAAATAACTATGGCTTTAGCCCTAATGGAGTCAGGTGATTATGGCTATTGTCAGCGGTGCGATGAAGAGATTGATCCACGTCGCCTAGCAATAGACCCTGCTGTTACAGAATGTGTGCCCTGCGCTTCACAGCAGGAATAAGTTAGAATACTGTCTTTAAATTTTGCTTGGCTCGTAATTAATCATATGTCGATCAATAATCCCTTATTCGAACGTAGCCATATACTAATTGGAGATGAAGGTATTGCACGTTTAGAAGCGAGTAATGTCTTAGTAGCAGGTATCGGAGGTGTTGGTTCTTATACTGCTGAAGCACTCGCTCGACTAGGTGTAGGACAACTCACACTAGTTGATCATGATGTTGTCTCACCTTCAAACCTTAACCGCCAGCTTATTGCATTAAATTCAACAGTTAATAGGTTGAAAATATCAGTAATGGCAGAACGTATTAAAGACATCAATCCAACCTGCCGCGTTACAGTACTAAATCAATTTCTGAGTCCCGAAAGTATTCCTCCTTTACTTGAAAAACCTTTTGATGTTGTTATCGATGCAATCGATAGTATGAGTAGTAAAGCAGCACTAATTGAAACAGCCTGGCATCGCGATATTACCCTTTTTTCCAGTATGGGTGCTGGTGGAAAGTTAGATCCAACTCAAATACGTACTGGAGATCTAATGGACACTACTATCTGTAAACTAGCAAAGCAATTGAGAAGACACGTCCGTAAACGAGATGTAGGTCGAGGGATTCAAGCGGTTTATTCAATAGAACCATCGATAGAACCTCTTCCACCTCAAGCTGTTGCAAGGGGTCGACCACGAGCTGTCAATGGGACTGTCAGTTATATGCCTTCACTTTTTGGTCTCACACTAGCTGGTCTGGCAGCTAACGCACTCATAGGCGAGGCTCGACGTGGCTAAACTAGACACACTTTCTTCACCAAATAACGTTTTAAATTGTCATATACAAAGACAAGTTGAACTAGCCCAATTACTCTCACCTTATGGTATTAAAATTGAATCTGTCGCTGATGAGGAGTTGATCCCTGGTAGTTTTTTTGGTGAAAGAGAAGCCGGTTTAAAAAAACAGACTCTCTATCTTCGAACCGATACTCCAGTTCACTCCGCTCTTCATGAGGCTGGCCACTATATTTGTATGGATCAACTTCGTCGAGAGAGCCTAGATACCGATGTTCAAGGAGGGTTTGATGAAGAAAATGGCGTCTGTTATCTACAAATATTAATGTCCGACCAATTACAAGGCGTGGGGAAAAATAGAATGATGCAGGACATGGATAGCTGGGGCTATACCTTCAGATTAGGTAATGCGAGGACCTGGTTTGAACAGGATGCTGAAGATGCCCGTCGGTGGCTTTGTTACCATAAAATAATTGACTCAGAACAAAATATAACTCTGCAATTACGTGACAACTAAAAACTATTTTATTACACAGACTCTGTGATTGAAGATGTTATGAATAGTCTATTTTGCATCGTCAAAGTATCGTTTTGCAGATTGACAGTCTCGTTCTATCTGCGCCACTAATGCTGGCAAACCGTCAAACTTTTTCTCATCACGTACCTTATGTAAGAAGTAAACCTGAACATTCTCACCATAAATATTCTTATTGAAATCAAACAAGTGGACTTCGAGCAGCGTATTTCCTTCTCCAATTGTCGGTCTCACGCCTACATTTGCTATACCTTGGATAGGTTCATCTTCAAGACCATATAGCTGAATGGCATAAACACCTGTAAGAGGAACTTTCCCTCGATGAAGGTGAATGTTAGCCGTTGGGTACCCTAGGGTTCGCCCACGCTTATCTCCATGAGCAACCCGGCCACTCATCTTGTAAGGGTGTCCTATTAGTGTTTGCGCTAACATTAAGTCTCCAGCTGTTAATGCCTGCCTAATTCTTGTACTACTGACTCTAGTTTCCGCGATTGCAAAGGTGTGCATGTTAACCACCTGAAAATCATGCTCCTCACCCATTTTTTTTAAAAGTGTGAAATCTCCTTTTCTATCTTTACCAAACTTGAAATCATCGCCAACGACTAGATAGCGAACATTTAAGCCTTTTACTATCAGTTTATAAATAAAGTCATTAGCAGACATTTCAGCTAAAATCTTATTGAACTTTAAAACACACAATTGTTCAATCGAGTAACTTCTTAATGCTTCTACTTTTTCACGAAACCGACTAAGCCTAGGAGGGGCTTGTTCGGGTAAAAAAAACTCTGTTGGTTGAGGCTCGAATGTAATGACAGTCGCTGGTAGCCCTAGCATGTCACCTTTTAACGCCAATTGACTTAAAACAGCTTGATGACCCAAATGTACACCATCAAAGTTGCCAATTGTTGCGACACATCCTTCGGCTGATGGTGACAGGTTATGAAAACCACGGATTATTTTTTTCATACTTTGGATGTCATTTCATGAAAGGTTGATTTATAGGTTAACACTATTAAATAAACAATCCAGCAGACAAGAATATGACTATTAATTTATACTATGTAATTATTCACTTTTGTTGAGAGGGCGGTCAAATGGTAAAACGCAAAAAACTCGATTATGAAGCCTCCATAGCTGAACTAGAGTCAGTGGTAGAGCGATTAGAGCAAGGTGATATCAGCCTCGAAGAGTCCCTTAAGCTCTATGAAAATGGTGTTCTGATTACCCGCGACTGTCAAGAAGCTTTGCAGAATGCTGAACAAAAAGTACAGATGTTGTTAAAACAGTCGGGACAGGCAACTTTGGTTGATTTTGAACCACACTCCCCCGATTCGTGAATCACACTTTTATTCTTTCCGATTGGATGCAGTATAGACAAACGCGCATCGAACAATCTTTAGCATCACACTTATCAGTCGATACGAAAGAATTGTCCTCTTCCAAATTAATAGAAGCTATGCGTTACTCAACCCTCAATGGAGGGAAACGTCTTCGCGCTATGTTCGTTTATGCTGCTGGTGAAGTTTTAGGAGCTGATCCCAAATTATTAGACTACCCTGCTTCTGCTGTTGAAATGATCCATGCTTATTCACTAGTCCATGATGACATGCCAGTCATGGATAACGATGACCTCAGGCGAGGAAAACCAACTTGCCATAGAGCTTATGGAGAAGCAACAGCTTTGTTAACGGGAGACGCTCTACAATCGTTAGCTTTTGAAACACTCTGTAAAAGCCCTTTGAGCCCCCAACAACAAATCAGCATGATCAAAGTCCTCGCAAGCTATAGCGGTATGAAAGGTATGGCTGGAGGTCAAGCTATTGATCTTGAGTCTGTCGGTCAAGGGCTAACCGTTGATGCATTAGAGAAAATGCATGAGCTAAAAACAGGCGCATTAATTCAAGCAAGCCTTCAAATGGGAGCTTTAGCTTCACAATCTGTGACAGATAATATACTAAATAAACTCACTAAATATGGAGCGTATTTAGGTCTAGCCTTTCAAGTTCATGACGATGTCCTTGATGTCACTTCTGATACAAATACCCTAGGTAAGAAACAGGGTGCTGATATCGCTCTCGATAAACCGACTTACCCAGCTTTGTTAGGCTTAGAGGCGGCAAGGCAAAAATCCGCTGAATTAATTGACAAATCCTTGGCTATTTTAGAAGAATTACCCTACGATACTCAGGCACTTGCTGACTTGTCTCAGTACATCGTACAACGTCGCCATTAAAAAATTAATAACATGACCACTTTACTCTCACTCATTAATAGTCCCGATGATTTACGTCAATTGGATAAAAACCAGTTGCCTCAGGTCGCAAATGAAATCAGAGCTCTGATTGTAGATAGCGTCCAGCAAACTGGCGGACATATTTCATCCAACCTCGGTGTTGTCGAGCTCACACTGGCCCTTCATTATGTCTTTAATACTCCAGAAGACAGATTTGTTTGGGACGTGGGTCATCAAAGCTACACTCACAAAATCATTACTGGCCGCCGAGACCAAATGCATACCATGCGCCAAGCTGGTGGCTTATCAGGCTTCCCTAAACGGAGTGAAAGTCCATACGATACTTTTGGTGTAGGCCACTCAAGTACTTCTATTAGTGCTGCGCTTGGAATGGCAATCGCTGCCCAATCCAGCGGTAATACGCGTCATAATGTCGCTATTATCGGTGACGGTGCGCTAACAGCTGGTCAAGCTTATGAAGCCTTAGCTCATGCCGGAGATCTGAGTGCTAATTTACTTGTAATTCTTAATGATAATGAAATGTCTATATCTAGAAATGTCGGGGGTATGTCAAATTATCTTGCTCGTATGTTATCAGGTAACTTTTATACATCTGCACGTGAAGGCAGCAAAAAAGTATTAGAAAAGTTACCTTCAGCATGGGAATTTGCGCGCCGAGCAGAAGAGCACATGAAGGGTATGGTCATTCCTGGTACTTTGTTTGAAGAAATGGGCTTCAATTACATAGGTCCTATTGACGGCCATGACATGGATACATTGTTAACCACACTGACTAATTTGCGGGACCGAAAAGGGCCCCAATTTCTGCATATTGTGACGAAAAAAGGTAAAGGTTATCAACCAGCTGAGCAACACCCAAACAAGTATCACGGCGTCAGCCCAGCTAACAGCAAACCATCAGGCCCAAGTTACTCTAGTGTTTTTGGTCAGTGGTTATGTGACATGGCTGCTGAATCAGAAGATCTTATCGCTATTACTCCAGCAATGTGTGATGGTTCTGGTTTAACTGCTTTTTCTGAGCAGTACCCAACGCGTTATTTTGATGTCGGTATCGCCGAACAACATGCCGTTACGATGGCTGCCGGATTAGCTGCAGAAGGTAAAAAGCCAGTTGTTGCTATTTATTCGACTTTTTTGCAACGTGCTTATGATCAGCTAATTCATGATGTAGCTTTACAGAATCTACCTGTTTTATTTGCCATCGATCGTAGCGGCCTCGTTGGTGCTGATGGTGCCACCCACGCAGGTAGCTTTGACTTAAGCTTCCTGCGTTGTATACCTAATTTGTTAATCATGGCACCCGCCGATGAAAATGAATGCCGCCAGATGTTGACTACAGGTTATCTTCACAATGCGCCTAGTGCTGTTCGTTACCCAAGAGGTACTGGCCCCGGAGTATCAATTGACAAGTCGCTGAAACCAATTGCTATCGGACAAGCACAGACAATACGCCAAGGTGAAAAAGTCGCTATTTTAGCCTTTGGCAGTATGGTCACACCTGCTATTGAAGCCGGTAACGAGCTTAATGCCACTGTAATTAATATGCGCTTTATTAAGCCACTTGATAATGCCTTAATCGCCAAAATATCTGAAACTCATGACTTAATTGTTACCATAGAGGAAAATACACGTATGGGTGGTGCTGGTAGCGGTATCGCAGAATATCTCCTTTCAAAGGGCAACACCACACCCATCAAAATATTAGGATTACCTGACAGTTTCCTTGACCATGGTGAACATCAGGCGATGTTAGATGCTTCGGGCTTATGCTCTGATGGTATTATTGATACCGTCAGACAACATTTTCCGGCATAATGTTAACTTAAATCGTTCACCTTTCAACTATAAAAATAGATTATGAGTAACGCCGTCTACACTTTAAAGATCTCAACTGATTTCGCTTCTGCCCACACCTTACGTAACTACCCAGGTGATTGTAGTCGCATGCATGGACATAATTGGAAGGTTGAAGTCGAAGTTGCGGCAACATCATTGAACGAACATGAAATGGGAATGGACTTTAAAACCATTAAAACTGCTACTCGTAAACTAGCTAAAACACTGGATCATCGTTACTTGAATGATATTCCACCGTTTGATACTCGGAACCCTACAGCAGAAAATATTGCCCAATATTTTTACCAACAACTAAGTAACATTTTAAATATTGAACAAGCTCGCGTTACTGCCGTTACCCTCTGGGAAACGGAGCGTGCCTGTGTTCGATACAGTGAGGATTAAAACATGACAACCGATAAAAAGCCTGATTGCTGTGACGAAATAGAAGATGTGCAAAACATCGCCGATAAGCGTCATATTGCAATTGATAAAGTTGGTATCAAAGATATTCAGCACCCTATTAAAGTCAGTGATCGTAGTGCAGGTGAACAACACACCATTGCAAACTTTAATATGTATGTGAATCTCCCGCACCAATTCAAGGGCACTCATATGTCACGTTTTGTTGAAATTTTAAATCAACATGAGCGTGAAATCACAGTCAAATCTTTCCGCACCATGTTGGGTGAAATGACAGAACGTTTGCAGGCTGACTCAGGATATATCGAGATGGACTTTCCCTATTTCGTTAATAAAGAAGCTCCAATTAGTAAAGTAAAAAGTTTGATGGATTATCAAGCAAGCTTCATTGGTGAAATAACGGGCGATAAGACCAACATAATAGTAAAAGTAATCGTTCCTGTTACGAGCTTATGTCCTTGCTCAAAAAACATTTCTGATTATGGCGCACATAATCAGCGTTCACATGTCACATTAACTGTTCGAGTAGATAGCTTTGTTTGGATTGAGGACTTAATCGACTTAGTAGAAGAAGAAGCATCGTGTGAAATATTTGGCTTACTCAAACGTCCAGATGAGAAGTATGTAACTGAACGAGCATACGATAATCCAAAGTTTGTTGAAGATATTGTCCGTGATATTGCTGCTAGGCTCAATGAAGATAAACGCATCAACGCATATACTGTGGAATCTGAAAACTTTGAATCTATTCATAACCACTCAGCTTACGCACTAATTAGTAAGGGTTTTGAATAACCAGCTCCAAATTAGTTAGCTTACTTTTAGATATAAGCCTCATTCGTTGAATGAGGCTTTTTTTATCCTTGAAAATTGAGATGCAGTACCTGTGACCCAAATTAACTTTCCTGTTATTTTAATTACTCTATAGGCAGTATTTCATTTTCATACTGTTTATTTACATGTCCTAATAACTTTAAATTCATGTCTTTACCTAATTCAGCAGATGACTAAAATACCGCTATAATCCAATCGCTTAGAGATTACAATCAGAGCAAGCTCTTAAACTATAGACTCAATATGTACTTAATCGTGGTCACTGGGCTTAGTTTCCTGCTATTATTAGGGAATATGTCATGTAAATCAGCTTCAATAAGTCTGATTCTAGACATGTATGTTATTAATTACGTTTAAGTAAGGAAGTCTATGATGAAAAGTATTATGAAATTTATCACTCTGTTAGTCCCAATGCTACTTGTATCACTTAGTGTGCAAAGTGGCGGCCACACTGGTGGACACGGAGAGTCAAAAGAAGATCTTATCGCAAGAGCTATGTCTGCTGGACCTACAAATATGACAAAAAATGCCACTATCGTAGGGATGGATGGACATACTGTGCTGCAAGAAGGAAATAACGGCTGGACTTGTATGCCTGGAATCCATGTTATTCCTGGTGACAAACACCCAATGTGTAATGATGCTGTTTGGCAGCATTGGATGCATGCTATCGCTAATGGTGAAGAATTCACAACTGATAGAGTTGGTCTAGGTTACATGCTGCAAGGTGATGCACATGTCAGTAACACAGATCCTGGTGCAACTGACCCTAAAAATGGTGATGTATGGATCGAAGAAGGTCCTCACCTTATGGTTATAGTACCTGTAGATCTACTTAAGGGTGTATCAACTGACCCGTACAATGGTGGACCATATGTAATGTGGAAGGATACTCCTTACGCACACATTATGTTTCCAACACAAAATAAGTAAATTAGTTTAAAAAAACAATAAGGCCCATTATACTGGGCCTTATTGTTAATTTACTAAAAACATCAGTTCATAAATTCCTAGAGATTGAACTCAAACAGTTTAACATCACTATTTAATCAAAACCCTCTCCTTTTCCACTGCTCAAAACAAAACCAAAATAAATCTATGACCTTTCCTAGGTTTCAGACTGCCACTCTCCCTCTCCTCCAATATCCTCATTAAATCAATATCGTAATTCGTAGCTTTAGCTCATATATTGGCATTAGCCATCGAGATGCTATTAATATGTCTTCATGTAAATCATTTCACCAAATTTAAAAGTCTGCTATTTAGACTTAATTTGTATATCCAAATTACTACTGAAGAGACTTAATCTGATACTTTGTTATACATCGGCTCGTGCGATAACAATATTTAGCAGTATAATAACCATTGTATTGCATGCTTTTAGTATGCTTCCAATAAAGAGCTGAATAACTACAAATGGTAATGAATACATCCAAAGCACACTCTGTCACTGGTGTTATTTTAGCTGGTGGCCAAGGCCAACGTATGGGTGGCCTAGACAAAGGGCTGCTTATGTACCAGCAGCAACCTTTGATTCAACACATCATCAACACACTATCATCGCAAGTTGACAGTCTCGTTATCAATGCCAATCGTAATATAGAGCGCTATCAGCAATTCGGGTACCCCGTTATTCTGGACAGCTTGTCAGGGTTTTGCGGCCCTCTTGCAGGTATGTATAGTGTAATGAAAGCAACTAAGTCAGATTATATCCTTACCGCACCTTGTGACTCGCCTACAATTTCAACTGAGCTTCGTCAAAGAATGATGGAAGTCTTGTTAATAAATCAGGCTGATATTGCTGTAGCCCATGATGGTAATCGCACTCAGCCAGTTTTTTGCCTGATAAACTGTAACTTGAGAGATGATCTTGAGCGTTTTCTTAAACAGGGCGACAGAAAAATTGACCTCTGGTTTGAACAACATAAATTAGCAGAAGTTGATTTTTCAGATCAACCTGATAGCTTTATTAACTTTAATCACCCAGAAGATATTTCAGAACATTTAAAACCAATAGTCTCACCATTGCCAATTATTGGCTTTTCTGCTTTTAGTGGTACAGGTAAAACTACATTACTAACGCAGCTGATCCCTTTGCTCAAGGCTAAAAGTATTGAAGTCGCCGTTATAAAACATGCGCATCATAAGTTTGAAGTCGATGTTCCCGGCAAAGATAGCTATCAGATTCGCAAAGCAGGGGCACAACAAACGTTAATTACTTCTAGCTGCCTGATGGCACTAATGCAAACAAATAGCACTGACCTTAGACTTGCTGATGTATTGCCTCGGCTTGATACAACTACAATTAATGTTATCTTGGTCGAAGGTTTTAAAGACGAACAATTTTCTAAAATTGAATTACATCGTCCTAGTCTAGGAAAACCACTACTCTACCCAGAGGATGACTCCATTATTGCGATAGCTAGCGACCAAAAATCTCAAACAGAGCATACAATCGATCAACTTGATCTTAACGATATTGATGCCATTGCAAAATATATAGAACACTTTATTGCTCATTGGACTTCTTGAAGCTATGTCAAAATTTATTCCACAATCCAGTTGCGCTGATCCTGAAGATAAAAATAGACTCAGTATCGATGCTGCAAGAGAACGAATTTCTGCACTAATAAAACCACTTAACTCATGGCAGCGTTATCCTATTAGGGATGCTCTTGACCGTGTCTTGTTCCAAGATATTGTTTCGCCCATCAATGTTCCAGCACATAACAATTCAGCAATGGATGGTTATGCCGTAAGAAGCGATGATATTATTGATGAATCATTCGATCTTAAACAAGTAGGCACCGCCTTTGCAGGTAAACCTTTTAATGGAAAGATAAATAGTGGTGAGTGTATTCGCATAATGACTGGTGCCGTCGTGCCCACTCAATGCGACACCATCATTATGCAAGAACAAGTAGATATTAGTAATGACACCATTTCAATTCATGGCCAACATCGTAAAGGTCAACATGTTCGATATATTGGTGAAGATATAAAAACTGGAGCTGTTGTACTAACTGCTGGCCGACGTCTTGTACCCTCTGATATTGGCCTTCTTTCCTCACTTGGTATTGCCGATGTTAATGTCACCCGCCGACTACGTGTAGCCTTTTTCTCCACCGGTGATGAACTTAAATCTACGGGGGAGTCACTTGAAATTGGACAAATCTATGACAGCAATCGATATACCCTCTTTGGTATGCTCACACGCTTAGGAGTTGAAATACTCGATATGGGCGTGGTCCCTGATCAAAAAGCCATACTTCGCCAGACACTTGCTGATGCAGCGCGACAAGCAGATGTTGTCATTACCTCTGGTGGTGTCTCCGTTGGAGATGCCGATTACGTTAAAGAAATGTTAGCAGAACTAGGTCAGGTTGATTTCTGGAAAATTGCCATGCGTCCTGGCCGACCTCTTGCTTTTGGGAAAATTAACAACTCACTTTTTTTTGGTTTGCCGGGTAACCCCGTCTCCGTCATGGTCACTTTTTATCAATTTGTTACTCCCGCTCTACGCAGACTTATGGGTGAATCCCAACCTGACTCCATCACACTCCAAGTTACCTGTACTGACAAAATTCGCAAACGACCTGGTCGCTTTGAATACCAGCGCGGTATTTTGTTTACAGATAGCGATGGTCATACAAAAGTTAAAACTACAGGTAGCCAAGGATCTGGAATCTTAAGCTCAATGAGTAATGCCAACTGCTTTATCTTGCTAGATGAACAATGTGAGGGCCTAGCAGCTAATAGCATAGTCTCTGTGCAACCATTCTCTGGTCTTATCTGAATGATTGATGCAACACCAAGAACGAGTCAACAAACCAAAGAGATAAATAAGTTACATAAGCGCCTACGACATCTGGCAGGCAAGGCTATTGCTGACTACAATATGATTCAAGAGGGCGATAAAATTATGGTTTGCCTCTCCGGTGGTAAAGATAGCTATACTTTGCTTAATCTTTTGATGAGTATGCAAAAACATGCACCTATAAAGTTTGAATTGATAGCGGTTAACCTTGACCAAAAACAACCCGGCTTCCCAGAACATGTCCTCCCTGATTACCTTACCTCTATTGATGCACCATTCCATATCATCGAAAAAGATACTTACAGTATTGTAAAAAAAGTCATACCAGAAGGGAAGACTACTTGTGGTATCTGCTCACGATTACGCCGTGGGGCACTCTATGCTTGGGCTAAACAAAATGACATCACAAAGATTGCATTAGGACATCATCGTGATGATATTATCGAAACTACTTTTCTTAATATGTTTTATAGCAGTAAAATTGAAGCGATGCCACCAAAATTGCTCAGTGATGACAAAAAAAATATCCTTATTCGGCCACTGTGTTATGTGAGCGAATCTGATATAGCTAAATATTCTGAATGGCATAAATTTCCAATTATCCCCTGTATTCTATGTGGCTCACAAGACAACCTTCAGCGCCAAGTAATTAAAGAGATGTTGCAAGGTTGGGAAAAGCAACAACCCGGCCGGCTTGATAATATCTTTCGTAGCCTACAAAATATCTCACCATCCCAATTAGCAGATAATGAACTATTCAACTTTAAAGACCTAGAGCTTCATCGCGAAATATTTTCTGACAAAGATTTCTATTCAGATCTTAATAGCACCTCACCCAACTTAATTAAACATTAGGTGTTCAGATACTACCCTTTGCTCATTAAATACATAAAGTGCCTCATGTTAATAAAACATTCAATCGGCCATAGAGTGTATTGAACCTCACCTAAGTTATTGACAGATCTCAATTTAGGGTCCAATCTGAAATAAGTGGTTAAATAGTAAATCAGGTTAGTCACGTTTGGTTCGATTATATCAGGAGTTTCTTATGACAGGCTCTATAACAGGTGTTCCACTATTATTTATAGGATTTATACTCATTATTAATGCAATGTGGTTGCAAGATAAAGTTGACTCCAAAGATGTTGGTGTCTTCAATCTCATCGTAGGTTTACTTGCTTTTATCTCAGCACTCTTTTATGGTTTTGTCCAAAAAGACTATCCGCTATCTGCAGGCGGTATGTTATTTGCCATCACCTATATTTGGATTGGTATTAATGCTCTTCGAGGCGCTGAGGATCAGCGTGCGTTAGGCTACTACTGTGGCCTCGTTTCTCTCACTACCATTCCATATGCATACCATGCTTTTATTGCTGGAGATTTGGGATGGACTTTTGAATGGATAACCTTCGGCTTTCTATGGTTCTTATTTTACTTACTACTTGCTAAGAAAAACACTGATATCATGGCTGTTACTATTTTCAGTACATTTTTTGTCGGCATTGAAGTGGCTGTTACAGGCTGGGCTTATCTGTACGGGTACTGGCCTTTCGCCTAATAAAAATCTAGATCTAAAAAATAACATTTACTAATTATTATATAGTTCTTAGGAGATTGAATCACCATGAAGCACCTCATAAAATCAGCTTTTTTTTTTCTAGCAGCACTCATCACATTGAATGCCAATGCCAATGCCTATGAGTTAAATAGTGAGAATAATGAGTCTGATTTCTTAGGTGGTGATTTCACGGGCTGGCTCGAATTTGGTAACGAGCGAATGTTCAGAGGTAACTCTGAAACACAAAATAGCGATATCTTATCTCTTCAGGGTTTATTGACTTGGACACACGCTGATACAGGCCTTTATGTTGGCTACTGGGCTGCAACTAACAAATTCGATATCGCACCAGATATTTATGCAGAATCGGGACCATATGTTGGTAAGCTCGGCACTACGGAAATCGCAGGAGTAAATTTCAATTATAATGTTTTCGTTTGGCACTACATTTATCATGAAGATGGCATAGGGCAGCCTAACTATACTGAACTTTGGTTTACAGCTAATAAGGATGTCACTAAAAACCTAAATATCTATGTTGAGTTTACGCATACATTGGATGCTTGGTTTGGTACAAAAGACGCAAAAAGTACTAATGGTAATGGTGCGCCTGTGTATGGCTATGCAACCGCCATTACACCAACATATCAACTAGGCAATGATTGGTCTGTCAATGCAACTCTTGGTTACCAAGCCTTTAGCAAGCCACAGTTTATTGCCGTCGGTGATTGGATGTACACAAATATTGGTGTATCAAAAATTTTCCCAGGCGGTTGGAAGGCCAGTCTCAGCTATCACGATACAAACGTTTCCAACGATGTTGACACTAGTAATATTTGGCAAAGTCATGTGGTTGGTAATATTTCAAAAAGTTTCTAAAGGTCTGAAAAAATTTTAAAGGTGAAGTCCCTTCGGCAGCCTAATCTAGTTACTTCTATTAAAAAGTTGTTCAGGATTTATCATCACAATCACACAACTCTATTAGTTATCAGCGCTAAGTCATTGAAAGTACTAAAAACTATCGTAAAGTGCTGATTTTTATGAATTTTTTTATAACTAACATATACTTAGCTAATCTGAGTTTTTGTTATAAGAAATAATCACTTAGGTCTTTTTATTTTTTTATCCACAAAGTTATCCACAAAAAATAGGTGTAAGTCTCTAACTCCTTGAATGCACAAGAACACTAGATATTAAAAATGAATTTTTCTGAAAATTCTAATGCATTACCATCAGGGTCACGACAAAAGAAGGCTGCCCGTCCTGATTTACTTCGCGTGAACTCAACATTTGCATCTATTAACCGCTTCTCCAGCTTAACAATATCCTCAACGACAAGTGCAACATGTCTATCTCTCCCTCCATGGTCTGGACGACCATCTTTCGGGTCAGGGTTAGTTAATTTCATTAAATGAATTTGTTGCCCACTAGAGCCAATATCAATCCACGCTCCTTCAAATGCTAAGTTAGGCCTTTTTTCATTTAAATGTAGCTGCAATACATCGCAATAAAATTTCAAAGATGTAGCTACATCTGCGATTAAAAAGCTTGCATGGGCAATTGACTTGATCACTATTCTTCTCCTAACTCTCTTAATAACTTTTTATTTTTTGGCTTCTCAATTGTAGCGACGCCGTATGCTGCTAATATAATTAAACCACCACCAAACCATTCTTGTGATGTCATTGCTTCGTCAGTCAAGAACCATGCAGCGGCTGCAGCAACAATTAACTCAAAAAGCATAATTACCGAAGAACGATAAACTGGCATCATAGCCACACCATACAAGACGGCCACAGTCATCGCTACTATTCCTAGCCAACCCAATAACCATGCACTAGCCCAGGTTATAGCTCCAACCTCTGGTAAAGGTGACTGTTGGGCTATTATTACCAATAATGAAGTAGCTACTACACCCCACCATATAACAGCCGTTTTACTACTCATGGCTAGACTTGATAGTTTACGAGACAGAACATTAGTAACTGAAAAAGCTACTCCAGCTATAAGTGCCAAAGCATCAGCTATTCCGTGAGGCCATGGTAATCCTATTTCAGGGTTCCATAGCATTACTAACGAACCTAACATAGCAATAGAAAATAAAAAGCTAGCTTTTGACGATAACTTTTCACCTAACCACCAGCGCCCCAATAATACAGTCCATATTGGCGATAAATAAAACAGCAACATCACGCGCATAATTTCACCTTCTATCAACGCCACTACAAAGGCGACATTGGTTACTCCCGCAGCTATTGCTAAAACTAAAAGTGCGCCTTTATTTTCTATTATTTCATGGTAACTATTTGATAGAAATGGAAGCACTACAATAGCCGCGGCTAAATACATCACTAAGGAGCTCCATATTCCTGGCATTCCCGCTTCATTTAGTAACCTCACCGGATACCATATTAACCCCCACATACCCGCTGAAAAAAGAAGGCAAAGTACAGCTAAGGTGTTTCCTGATGATATTCTTATTCTCATGGAGGAACCTTATACCACGAGAAAGGCATAACCCGTTATAATGAGTCGTTTTATTTTAATAATATATTCAAATTATGAATCCTGATTTGACTCAGCTTCACCCGTATCCTTTTGAAAAGCTCGCAAAGTTAAAGGTAGGGTCGACACCACCACAGGAATTGGTTCATATCCCCTTGTCTATTGGTGAACCTAAGCACCCTACGCCTAGCTTTATCACTGAAGCCATCACAAGCAACTTACACGGCTTATCACGCTATCCAACTACTGTTGGCTCCATCGAATTACGACAAGCCATCGTCGATTGGCTTAATAATCGTTTTCAACTCAACGACCACCTCGATGCCACTCGACATGTGTTACCCGTCAATGGGACTCGTGAAGCCTTATTCTCTTTTGCTCAAGCTATAATTGATAGGCATCGTGCTCCATTAGTAGTAATGCCTAACCCCTTCTACCAGATTTATGAAGGTGCTGCTTTTTTGGCTGGTGCACAACCATTTTTCCTTAACTGTAATAGTGACCTTGGATTTATTCCAGACTTTGATGCTGTTAGTACTGATGTTTGGGAACGATGCCAACTACTTTACCTATGTAGCCCCGGTAACCCTTCAGGTGCTGTTATTAATCAAGCGACTTTAGTCAAATTGATTAAGCTTGCGCACCAATATGATTTCATAATTGCATCCGACGAATGTTATTCCGAGATTTATTTTGATGAATCTAAACCACCAATTGGGTTGTTAGAAGCCGCTATCGCCGCAAATTATGATGACTTTGCCCGCTGTGTCGTGTTCCACAGCCTTTCAAAACGCTCTAATTCACCTGGATTAAGATCTGGTTTTGTTGCAGGCGATAGTGACGTCCTTAGTCATTTCTTACGCTATAGAACTTACCACGGTTCTGCCATGGCGCCAGCAACACAAGCTGCTTCTATTGCAGCATGGCAAGATGAGGACCATGTCATTTCTAATCGTCAATATTATCGAGAAAAATTTGCCGCGGTACTTGCTATACTATCTCCAGTTATGAATGTGCAACAGCCTGAAGCTGGCTTCTACTTATGGGCTGAAACACCCATTGATGATACTGATTTCGCACACCGATTATACAATCAACAAAATGTTACTGTACTGCCAGGGTCTTACCTCGCAAGAGATACACACAACGGTAACCCAGGTAAAAACCGTATTAGAATGGCATTAGTTGTCTCACTTGAGGAATGTACTGAAGCCGCACATCGCATCCGTCATCTTATTGAAAGCCTGTAAAATATTAATAACAAGAAAATCCCACTGGAGAAATTTTAAACATGAGTAATATTCAACAAATCATCGAAACTGCATTTGAAATTCGTGCTGATATTACACCTGCTAATGCAGATGTAGACGTTCGCAATGCTGTTAATGATGCACTTACAATGCTTGATAATGGCTCTGCACGTGTAGCAGAAAAAAAAGGTGACGACTGGGTCGTTAATCAATGGCTTAAGAAAGCAGTATTGCTATCGTTTCGTCTTAATGAAAATAAGATCATGTCTGGTGGCGAAACTAATTTTTACGATAAAGTCGAACCGAAGTTTGCTAGCTTTAATGAAGAAGACTTCAACAAAGCAGGTATCAGAGTTGTCCCACCTGCTAATGTTCGTCGTGGGTCTTATATCGCCCCCAGTGTCGTTTTGATGCCTTCTTATGTCAATATTGGAGCTTATGTTGACTCTGGCACTATGGTGGACACATGGGCAACTGTTGGTTCATGTGCACAGATTGGTAAGAATGTTCACCTTTCAGGGGGCGTAGGTATTGGTGGTGTACTGGAACCCTTACAAGCTGGCCCAACAATTATTGAAGATAATTGTTTTATTGGTGCTCGTTCTGAAGTTGTGGAAGGTGTCATTGTCGAGGAAGGTGCTGTCATATCAATGGGTGTATATATTGGTCAAAGTACTAAAATATTCAACCGGATGACCGGTGAAATCAGTTATGGCCGTATTCCAGCCGGCTCTGTAGTTGTTTCAGGCAATTTACCATCCAAAGATGGCAGTTACAGCCTTTACTGTGCTGTTATTGTGAAACAAGTTGATGCTAAAACTCGTGGTAAAGTTGGCATTAACGAGTTATTACGCGATATCTAATCATGATCGTATATGGTATTAAAAACTGCGATACAGTCAAAAAAGCACGACGTTGGCTTGAAGCCAATGATCTGGAGTTTGAATTTCACGATTTTCGAGCAGATGGCTTAGAGCAAAAAACTATTGAATTATGGTTGAAAAAAGTACCTTGGGAATTATTACTTAATAAACGAGGTCAAACTTGGCGTAATTTGGAAGACCCACGTAAAGATAAACTTGATCAACTTATTGCCATTGAATTGATGCTAGCCAATCCAACATTAATAAAACGACCCGTTGTCAGCTACAAGAATGACGTAATGGTAGGTTTTAAAGAGCAAGATTATGTCACTTATTTCGGAAAATAATATGTCTGCTACACTTAATCTAACAAAAGAGTTAATCAGCCGTGACAGCGTCACGCCCAATGATAGGGGCTGTCAACAATTATTGGCTGAGCGTCTATCGGCTATTGGATTTGAAGTAGAGCATCTACGCTTTGGTGACACAGACAATATCTGGGCACGACGTGGCTCAACCTCACCTGTCCTTGCCTTTGCAGGTCATACAGATGTTGTACCTCCAGGGCCGATAGAGAACTGGAAATCTAATCCTTTTGTACCAGAAATCCGCGATGGCTTACTTTACGGGCGTGGTGCGGCCGATATGAAAGGTAGTATTGCTGCCATGGTGACAGCTTGTGAACGTTTTGTTGCCCAACACCCATCACATAATGGCAGTATCGCTTTTTTGATCACTAGTGATGAAGAGGGTCCAGCAACCGGTGGTACTAAACGAGTTATTGAGACACTTGAAGCGCGTGGTGAGAAAATAGATTGGTGTCTTGTTGGCGAACCTAGTAGCACCAATAAAGTAGGTGATGTTGTTAAAAATGGTCGTCGTGGTTCACTTAATGGCTATTTAACTATTAAAGGAAAACAGGGTCACATTGCCTATCCGCATCTCGCTACTAATCCTATTCATTTAATGGCACCTGTATTGAGTGAACTTTGCTTACTAGAGTGGGACCAAGGTAACGAGGATTTCCCTCCTACTAGTTTTCAGATATCTAATTTAGACGCTGGCACAGGTGTTACTAATATTATTCCCGGAACCAGTCATATAACTTTTAACTTTCGCTATTCAACTGAGTCCACTCATCAGCAACTTCAACAACGAGTTGAAGAGCTATTGAAAAAACACGCTGTAGATTATGAACTCACTTGGGAATTATCTGGTATGCCCTTCCGTACGGCAAGCGGCCCATTGGTGGATGCTGCAAAAGCTGCCATTGTCCACGTCACTGGTTATACAACTGTACTTTCAACTTCTGGTGGCACATCTGATGGGCGTTTTATTGCACCAACTGGCGCACAAGTCGTTGAACTCGGGCCACAGAATGCAACTATTCATCAAGTCAATGAATGTGTATCAGTGAAAGACCTTGACACACTATCTGAGATATATGAGCGTCTGCAAAAAAATCTCCTAGTGTAATTAACAACCTTCTTATCAATTACTCGCCGCTTACAGTACTGGATTAATAGGTTATTTATTAGGTTTAATAACATCGTTACTATTTGATTTACCCACGGGTGCTGTAACTGTTTGGACCTTAGTTTTTGTAGGATTATTTTTTTACAAGTTTAAGAAATATCAGAGCTTTTCTAAACCCCATCCTAGAGA
>MDSY01059360.1_pt1 | contig 34045 bp, 25 predicted proteins | sample 811131 | NCBI WGS metagenome assembly MDSY01 (sample SAMN05326643, study PRJNA326480) | marine metagenome | isolation source: seawater | place: Atlantic Ocean: South West | collected 2010 | reverse complement strand
TACTTCTAAATGATTTGCCGGAGAATATAGGTTTGTCAGAATCATGGGATTTGATGGAGGTTTACAATAGAACTCAAATTTTGGACTGGTCGATAGACCCATCAAGCAGATACACTGTTTGGTCAGGTCTTGCTGGTGGTTTCTTTTTAGCAATGGCTTATTTTGGCACAGATCAAAGTCAGGTGGGTAGATACTTGGGTGGCAGGAGTATGAGAGAAATTAGAATTGGTTTAGGTTTTACAGCAATTATAAAAATCCCAATGCAATTATTTATTCTAGGTTTAGGCTTACTTCTATTTACTACTATGCATTTTTCTCAAGAACCTATCTGGCATAATCCCTCAGTTCAATCGAAATGGAATAAAATTGTTACTCCCGAGGTTAGTAATATCAATGCTTCATGGGAAAATATGATTTTGCTGAGGAAAAAAAATGCGAGTGATTTTTCTAAAGAGGGATTACGGCCAAGAAATCAATATCAAAATGAATTGATCTTACTGGACCAAAGGCGTGACTCGCTAAAAACTAGTGCTGAATCTATTATAAGATCTAGTTTTCCCGGTATAGAAACAAAAGATACCGACTATGTGTTCTTAGGGTGGGCACTTAAAAGTCTCCCCGTTGGTGTTTTGGGGCTACTATTGGCAGTTATTTTGTCTGGAGCTATGTCTAGCTGCAGTGCCGAATTAAATGCCCTTTCTGCAACATCTATTGTCGATTTTAAACAGGCATTTGGTTTTCCTCAAGAAACGACAATTCTTGCTTCAAGAGTATTGACGGCATTTTGGGGCGGGGTGGCATTAATTGTCGCTCTAAGTGCGTCTTTGTCGGAAAACTTAATTCAATTAGTTAATATAATTGGATCTCTTTTTTATGGTCCAATGTTGGGATTATTTGCTTGTGCTTGGGTTTTTCCTAAACTTAAGAATAATGCAGTTTTTATTGGAGGGTTAATATCCCAATTATCAGTTCTGGTATTGCATTTATTGAATCAGTATGATTTTATACAATTAGGATATTTATGGTATAATCTAATTGGTTGTTTTATCGTTTTAATCTTCTCTGCAATCCTTTCTTTGCGTTTTTTGAAAATATAGACTCCATTTGATAGATGATACTCTCAACTGCAGGACAAATGCTTTCATTAATCTGGGTTAAATGCAATATTTGTTTTTGCTTAGGCCTATTGGTATGAGGATATTCAGCACACGCTTTGGGTCGGATGTTATAAATGCCACATTGATTATCATTTTCTAAAAAGGGACAAGGAAGTTGTTTTAAAACATAATCACCTTCTTCGTCTATTCTCAGGTAGGATTTTTCAAATTCTGTAGTTTTTACTTTTAGATGTTTTGCTACTCTATATCGATCTTTTGGTGTCCATAATGGTCCAGTTGTTTTACAGCAGTTGGCGCAATCTAAACAATCTATTTTTTTAAAAACATCGTCATGTAATTCATGAATAACCTTATCGAGCGTTCGAGAGTTTTGATTTTTTAGACTTTGAAAGAACTTATTTTTCGATTGAATCGGGCTGCTCATAATTTTTAATCTAACAAGTCTTGAATTTTTGAATGAAGTTTCTCAGTGAAATCCTTATAGCCTTGAGTTGCAGGTCCGGAAAACCCAGCGTGAATCTCAATAAGCCTTCCTTCTTTGTTATATAAAAGATATGTCGGGTAAGAAATGAAATTTTTTATCGGTAGGATATCTTCAACAGCTCCGCTTTGGGCTTTTCCCGCAAAAAGGATAGGGTAGTTTAAGTCTAAATAATCCACAACTTTTTTAATTGCAGAAATGGATTCATGACGATCAGAACTTTTCTCAAATGCCAAGGCATAGATATCGAGGTCGTTATAAGACGTAAGTTCTTTAAAAAATGCTGATTCGTCCAAGCAATTTGGACACCAGCTACCCATGACTTGGATTAAAGTAACATTGCCGCGCCCAGTTACTAGGTGCATAATTTCTCCGGTTTCGTATTCAGGTAACTTTATGTCTATTTTTGAATTCTCTTCCCCTATCGTTATTCTATATGGGTTTCGAAGTTCTGAAACGCTATCACTACTACCAATAAAGGGTTCTGAATAACTTGCTCCGCTAAAATGTCTTCCTGTAATTCTTCCATTTTCTTTGATGTTAATGAAAAATGTATATGCATGAACCCCATCAAATGTGCTTAGGAAAAGTTCGTTTCCGTATCTATTTCCCGCTAAATAGCGGTAATCTCCAGTTTCGGTTAGTATAGATCCATAGTATTCATTTGAATTTGGTTTCTTGATAAATTCACCAATCGCGGATCTGGAATTCTCCGAGTTTGATCTTAGTTTAATTGCGTATCTCTTATATAATGGAAATATATTTTTGTTTGAGCTCTTATTGAATTTATTTGCTGGAAAACGATTGACTTTTTCGTTATGTTTTCCCTTTGAAATAATAGCTAATGACGAAGTGAAAGGATATTTTTCATTCGTTCCAAGTATAAAAAAATAACCTTTTAGCTCCTTTGATTTATCCAGATGTAATTCTGATTGGAATGGGAATTGCCAGATAGATTTATTTAGATTCCCTAATTGGTTATGATGTTTCAGGGGTAGTCTCTCTTCTCCATTTATGATAATGATATCATTAAAGTCTGATGATGTATCGGACTTTACCGTTTCAACTTGAAATTTCAAGCTATGCTCATCACTAAATTTGATTTCAGCATTCCATAATTTAGTTTTATTCTCAAAAACGATTTGATCCAATTGATTATTTGCTTTTTTAAAATAAAAACCATAAAAAATCCCTAGTGTAATCAATGATCCAATTATAGCCTCAGCTGATATCCAAAAATATCTTCGGTATCTTTTGGTTAGATATGTTTTCATCTGAGTTAATTAAAAATTCGCAACGATTGATTTGTATAATTCTATTCTTTGATTTAGTTCGGCACGAATAAGCTCATAGCTTTTGTCCTCGGTAAGATTTAGTGGTGCTCCTTTTGTATTGAAATAGTATTTTATCTTGGGCTCTGTTCCGCTGGGTCGGACTGTGATTCTATCTCCATTTTTTAGCTTGAATTGAAGGACATTAGATACTGGGAGGTCGATGGATTTTTCAGTACCTAATAAGATATTTATGCATTTACTTATCTGAAAATCATATATCTCATCAACAAAGTAGGTGCCGACTTTTTTAGGAGGGTTTTTCCTTAATCTAGTCATGATTTCCTGAATCTCTTGTGCTCCTTTTTGGCCCTTTTTGATTACACTAAAAAGAGAATCTTCGTGAGTCCCATGGACGGCATAAATATTCATTAACTGGCCATAAAAGCTTAAACCTTGATCTAAATACCATGAAGCCGCCTCTGTCAATAGAGCAGACGCTGAGATTGCATCTTTATCTCGAACAAAGCTTCCCGTTAAGTAGCCATAAGATTCTTCACCACCAATTATAAATTCTTTTTCCCCTTCCAATTTTTCTATTAATTCCGCTATCCACTTAAAACCTGTCAAAGTGTTATAGATAGGAATACTGTAGGATTTTGCAATGTCTCCTAGTAATGTGGATGTAACCACAGTTGATGCTACAAATCCGTTTTTCGGTAAGGAATTTGTAATTTCTTTTTGATTTAAAACATAATCAAAAAGCACTGCTGCGGTTTGATTTCCATTAAGGAGAATTAGTTCATTCTTGTTGTCTTTTACCGCAATGCCAACTCGGTCGGAATCAGGATCACAACCGATCACCATGTCTGCATCAATTTCTCGAGCTTTTCGCAATGCAAGATTTAAAGCATCAGCTTCTTCAGGGTTTGGTGATTGAATGGTAGGGAAATTCCCGTCAGGAGCTGCTTGAGATTCAAGAATATGAATATTTTTAAACCCAAAACGCTTAAGAGCTTCTGGTAATAGTGTAATTGCAGTACCGTGCAGAGATGTAAAAACAAGTTTAAGATTCGAATTAGATATGGGATTTATGCATAGTTTTTCAACCTCTTTTAGGTATTTCTCGTCAATCTCATGACCTAAATAATGGATTTCGCCACTTCCACCAGTCCAACGAATATCAGATACTTTTAAGTTCTTTATGCTAGTTAAAATTCCCTCATCATGCGGAGGGACGAGTTGCCCGCCATCAGACCAATAAACTTTATAACCATTGTATTCTTTTGGATTATGAGAGGCTGTTATTACTATTCCGGCATTGCATGATAAACTTCTTACCGCATAGCTGAGTTGCGGAGTTGGTCTTAACTCAGAGAACAGAAAAACATCAATATTGTTAGCTTCTAAAACCTTGGATACTTCGTCTGCAAATATTTTACTATTATTTCTTGAGTCGTAAGCTATCGCCACTTTGGGTTTTTTATTTAATTTATGATTTAAATAATTAGATAGTCCCTGAGTAGCTAATCCAAGAGTATATTTATTGACTCCATTTGACCCAAGGCGCATAAGTCCGCGTAGGCCCCCGGTTCCAAATTCCAGATCTTTGTAAAAGCATTCGTTTAAACTTTCAGGGTCGTTATCTAACCAGTTTTTTATAATTAGTTTATCAGAATCATCAATTGAGCTTTTCAGCCAATCTAATGCCCGATTGTAAGCAGAGATATCTAATTTTTTCACAAATCTAATTTACAATGTTTGGGTTTGACATAAACCATATGAATCAGAGAAATAATCCCTGCGTATTAGATAGGAAACGCTGTCGGTAAGAACTTGAAAAAAGGTTAAATGAATTTTAAAAGCTGGCCATTTTCATTGCCCCAATTGCTGCTTCTTCACCTTTATTGCCATACTTGCCACCCGAACGATCAATTGACTGCTGTAAATTGTCATCAGTTAATACACACAATATAATCGGGATTTCTCCATTCGCGTTAAGAAAAGCGATTCCATTTGAAACACCCTGACATATATAATTAAAATGAGAGGTTTCACCTCTAATGATTGAACCAATAGCTATTATAGCATCAAAATCAAGTGATTCTGAGACAACTTTACAGGCATGTATAAGTTCAAAACTTCCCGGCACATCAAATTCTTCGATATCTTTTACTTTTACTCCTGACGCTAGCAAGGTTTCCCGAGCTCCAGATTTTAGATTATCAGTAATTTCTGAATTCCATTCAGAAATTACTAGAGCAAAGCGCTTACCTTTCGAAGAGGGTAACTTGTTTATGTCAACATTTGTGCGTTGTGCAGTTGACATTTAAGAATTACTAATTTTAGCTTCGCAATAAGAGATAAATGCATCTATATCTTCCGACTCATTCGAATTAGGAAAATCCGATTTTAAGCGCTTATAGATTTTCAATGCGGCCTTATAATTTTCTACCATCTCAGCAGCGGTCCCAGCCTTCTTTAAAAATATTGGAGTTAAAAAATTGTTAGCATCCCCATTTGAAGCCTTAGTATAATATTCTAATGCTTCTTTTGGTTGATTTAAGTCTGCAAAAGCATCTCCAATTGCACCTTTTGCAACAATACTTAAAACTGGGTCATTTCCCTTAAAATTATCTAAGTATTCAATGGCGTCTTCAGGCTGCCCAAGGCTTAAATAACATAGGCCAGCATAATAGTTGGCGAGGTTTGCTGCTTTTGTAGATCCATATTCGTCAATAATGTCTAAAAAACCAAGATTAAGTCCGTTGCCATTAAGAGCTAATTTGAGAGAATCTTTAGCAAAAGCTTGTTGTGCGGGGTAGATTGCAACCTGAGCTTTTTCCTCATTTGGAATACTTATGAACTGACTGTAAGCCCAAACTCCAGCAACTCCAACTATCGCAGCTGTAACAGCAGCAATAATTTTTTCTTTATGTTTTTGAACAAATGTTTCTACTTTACTCAAGCCTGCTTCAACTGCTGCTTCAGGGTTTTCAATAAGATCAAATTCTTTTTTCTTTGCCATAACGTCTTAAATACAAAAATTTATAGATTAAGGGCGGCAAAGATAGCCAAAACCGTCGATTGGAGCTACTTTTGACTTATGCATGATTTGACACTAACAGAACTGCGTATGGTTCATTTTAAAAACCATACTTCAATTGATTTCTCTTTTTCGCCAAAACTAAATGCAATAGTTGGAATTAATGGTGCTGGGAAGACTACGATTTTAGAAGCAATTCATATCCTCTGCATGACAAAAAGTTACTTTCACAATTCTGATATTCACAATATTCAGTTCAATGCTCCATTTTTTGTACTTGAGGGAAAAATGCGAGCTAATGATATTGTTACTCCGATTTATTGTGGTCTAAAAAAAGGTGAAAAAAAAGTCTTTAAAACAGATGATGCAGAGTATACAAAGCTTTCGGATCATCTAGGTAGATTTCCAGTAGTTATGATTAGTCCTTATGATAGGAATCTCATTACTGATGGAAGTGAGGCAAGACGTAAATTCATGAATTCTGCGATTGCACAATCAAATAAGAAATACCTAGAAGCTCTTTTAGCTTATAATCGAGCTTTGTCGCAAAGAAATGCGCTATTAAAATACTTTGCTGCTAACCGAACTTTTGATCAGTCTATGCTGAGTTTATATAATGATCAGCTTGCTTTAAATAGTAAAATAATTTATTCAGCTCGACTTTCATTTGTTGAGGATTTTGAGCCGGTACTAAAGAAGTATTATGGTTGGATGGCAGGTGATAAAGAAAATGTGGGAATCGAGTATAAATCTTCATTACATGAAAAAGATTTGGATGTTTTATTAAATGAAAACATAGATAAAGATCGTGTTCTGCAGTATACCTCCAAGGGAATTCACAGAGAGGACTTATTATTTAAACTTCATGGGGAACAATTAAATCGAGTTGGCTCTCAGGGTCAGCAAAAATCCTTTGTTGTGGCGCTAAAACTTGCGGTATTTGACTCTTTGAAAAATTCTTTAGGAGTAAAGCCAATTTTATTGTTAGACGATATATTTGATAAGCTAGATGCTCTGAGGGTGGAAGGTTTGATTCGATTAGTAAATGAGCACCATTTTGGCCAAATTTTCATAACAGATACTCATACTGAAAGAACGGAATTCATGATTAAGTCAGTTAATGAAGAGGCTAAAGTAATAGATTTAAGTAGCTAATGTCAAAGCCAGATTTAAAATCGATAACTCAAATTATAAGTTCTTTCAAGGAGCCTTTTCAGCATAAAGACGCCTACAAGCTGGGACTAATAGAGAATGCTTGGATAGAGATTCTAGGAGAACAAGCTTACCAAAAAGTTCGCAAATTCTCTATTAAAAACGGCACTCTTTATGTCTCTTGTGATTCTAATTCTTTAAGACACGAATTGAGCATGCAAAAAAAACGACTATTACATGCTTTGAATGAAAAAATTGATCAAGAAATTGTTATTTCTAAAATAATATTAAACTAAACAAGACTCTTCTAAAGGTCTTTTTAATTTATTTTTCAGAACCTCTCTTCGAGAGAAAAAAAGAATTCTCCCTCTAGATTAGCATTTTCATTGCTGTCAGAACCATGGATTGCATTTGCTGAAATCGATGTAGCGAAAAGCTTTCGAATAGTTCCTTCATCCGCCTCTGAAGGATTGGTTGATCCAATTAGTACCCTAAAATCATTTACAGCATTATCTTTTTCAAGAATTGCAGCTACAATTGGCCCTGAAGACATATAGTTAACAAGTTCCCCGTAAAAAGGGCGCTCAGAGTGAACTTCATAAAACTTTTCAGCATCATTTTTGCTAAGCTTTGTCAATTTCATTGCTGCGATATTAAATCCTGCAGCATTTATTTTTTCTAATATTGCGCCAATATGCCCGTTTTCCACGGCATCTGGTTTAATCATTGTGAAGGTGCGGTTCATCTTGGAATATTTATATCTAGTTTTCGGGCGCAAATTTACGAAATTTACAATCACTTAATGAAATAAAATGATTGATAGTATTATAAGTTTTTTAAGAGAAAAGCCTAGGAAGATTGTTTTAACGAGCCATCGCAACCCGGACGGCGATGCAATTGGAAGTGCTATGGGATTAGCTCACTATTTGCATAGCAAGAGTTATATCGTGGATGTCATTTTTCCAAATCCACCTTCAATCCCATTGCAAGGAAGTATAGGATATTCGTCAGACTTTGTTCATATTTTTAGTTTAGACTCGGTTAAAGCAAAGGAGATTGTTCAAAGAGCTGATGTTCTTTTTTCTCTTGATTATAATGTGGCAAGCAGAGTTGGAGACGAAATGGAGTCAATTGTCAGTGGTTTTTCCGGAAAGAAAATTATGATTGATCATCACGAAAGTCCAGATATGACTTTTGATATAGTGTTTTCAATGATTTCCAAGAGTTCGACATGTGAGATGGTTTATGATCTGATTGAACGAGATGGAGGTAATATTGACCTTGCCTGTGCAGACAATCTTTTGATGGGTCTTATTACGGATACTGGTTCATTTCGATTTCCGATAACCTCAGGTCGGACTATGTATGTAGCGGGAAAGCTCATCGAAGCTGGAGCTACTCCGAATGTTATTCACGATCGATTGTTCGATAATAATCCAAAGAGTCGATTAATGATTTGGGGTCGTGCTCTCTCTAACCTTATTATTACAGACGATGGATTTGCTTCTATTGTTTTTCTTAAACAAAGCGATCTTAGCGAATTGAAATATCAACCTGGCGACACTGAAGGTTTAGTGAATCAAGGTCTTGGAGTTACTGGCGTTTTGATTTCGATTTTTATTCGTGAAGATGCGGACAGTAAGATGAAATTATCTTTTCGAAGTAAAGGTGACGTTGATGTAAATAAATATGCCAGAAAGAATTGGGAAGGTGGTGGTCATAAAAATGCCTCGGGAGGTTTGAGTAATATGAATATCACAGAAACGATTGAGAAGTTTAAGTCTACTTATAAAGGAGCTCTCCTCGATGATTAAATTATTTAAGTCAAAATCAAATCCTTATTCTCTTTGTATTTTGAGCATGGCATTAACCATTTTGAGTTTCATGTTTGCTATATCGTTTTCAACTTCGTGTTCTACGCAACAAGAAGAGACTAAGGAATTAAAATTGACGGAACACGAGAAATTTGAGAGAATGATTTCTCAAAATAGGGCAGTTTTACAAGCGGAGCGTCAAGCGATAGGATCATTTATGGATTCCTCCAGTCAAAAATTTATTAGAAATGGATTGGGAATGCAGATTTCTATAATTGAGCGTGGTAGGGGTGCTATTTTAGATACTGGAGATTTGATAAGGGTTCACTCAAGAATTACTGATCTTAAGGGCTATGAGTTTACTCAATCTGAACATTCGCAATTTTCAATACTTCGAGATAACGAGATGATTTGGGGAGTGCAAGAGGCGTCTTTGGGATCGAGGCACGGAGACAGCCTAATATTAATCATTCCTGCACATCTCGCACATGGTCTTGCAGGAGATTTAAATACAATACCTCCTCTTACAACCCTTGTTTATTACCTTCGCATACTCTAAATAAAACGATAAATTATCTAACTCTAGAATTATGAAACGATTTGCAGCTCTTGCTCTAGTAGCAATTTTTATAATATCCTGCGCAGCTAAGCCAAGTAGCGTCCAGGTAAATGGTGAAAAAGTAAAACTTCAAGATGGTCTTTTTGCTCTAATTAAATCTTCAGAAGGAGATTTACTGATTCAGTTAGAAATGGAGAAGGCGCCAATGACAGTAGCAAACTTTGTGGCTCTTGCTGAAGGAAATCATCCAGAGGTATCTACCAAGTCTGGAGAGCCGTTTTTTGATGGACTTAAGTTTCATCGAGTTATTCCGCAATTCATGATTCAGGGAGGCGACCCACAGGGCACAGGGCAGGGTGGACCCGGGTACAGTTTTCCAGATGAATTTCATCCAGATCTCAAGCATTCTGTTCCCGGTATATTATCAATGGCCAACAGCGGTCCAAATACCAATGGCTCTCAGTTTTTTATTACGGAAGTACCCACAGCTTGGCTAGATAATAAACATTCAGTCTTCGGGAAAACCATAAAGGGAATTGAGAAAATTGTTGAAATTGCTGGAGTTGAAAAAAGTGGATCTAACGTACCAAATGAGGATATAATTATGACAATTGAGATTATCCGAGTAGGTAAAACAGCCAAGACTTTTTCTGCTCCAGAAACATTTTCAACGAAAAAAAACGAAATAATTATGGCTGTTGAAGGCAAGAAAAAAGAAAGTGCGAAAAAAGGTGTTGAGAGATCTAGTCAATTTCCCTGGTTAATGGATGGAGGAATGGTTGATTCAGATTTATATGAGCCAGAATATAAATTTTGGAATGCTAAAGCTCGCGAGTTAGCAGACGGGTTGAAAGTTTTTGATGTCATCGTTGGAGAAGGAAATTCTATTAAAGCAGGGGATCAAGTTTTTGTCCACTATGCCGGGTATTTATCATCTGGAAAGCCTTTTGATAGCAGTGTTAAAGAAGTGGCGATGCAAATGAATAATTATAACCCTCAACGAGAGCCTTACGGGCCGTTTCCGGTAATTGCTGGACCCTCAGGTCGTGTTATTGAGGGATGGAAGCGTGGTCTAATCGGTCTTAAAAAAGGTGGTCATGCAAAGTTGCTAATTCCTGCTGCTCTCGGTTATGGAGAAAGTGGTGCAGGTCAGGTTATTCCACCGAATAGCTCTTTGGTTTTTGATGTTTGGATTGAAGATGTACTACCATCAAATTAATAACTTCTTAATGTACTCTGAATCTTATAATAATATTCCCTAAATAATATAACTATGAATGACGGCTTATATGCTCGTTTCAATACTTCAAAAGGAACAATCACGGTTTTACTCCATCACAAGAAAACACCTATGACCGTCGGTAATTTTGTTGGTTTGGCAAATGGCACTCAGAAAAATTCAGCATTTCCAGATGGTCAAAAATATTATAATGGACTTTCTTTCCATCGGGTTATCCCCGACTTTATGATCCAAGGTGGATGTCCCCAAGGTAAAGGAACTGGCGGTCCTGGTTATAACTTTCCAGATGAAATTGTATCGGACTTAAAGCATTCAGGTCCTGGAGTCTTATCAATGGCAAATGCAGGCCCGGGAACAAATGGTTCTCAATTTTTCATTACCCATGTTGAGACTTCATGGCTTGATGGAAAGCATACGGTATTTGGCCAGGTTGTTGAAGGGCAGGAAGTTGTTGATAAGGTAACAGAGAATGATAAATTAAATAGTGTAGAAATTTTGGCAGTAGGTTCTGAAGCAGAGTCATTCAATGCTCATGATGCTTTTGAAAACGGTATGGAGTCTCAAAAAGGAATAGAGTCTGAGGCCAAAGCATCCCAGTTGAAAGCTATTGAATCAGTTGTTGAAGGTATGATTAAGACGGATTCAGGTTTGCATTATAAAATGGAGTTAGAAGGCACAGGCAAAGTTCCGAATTCTGGGCAAACTGTTAAAGTTCATTACACAGGAAGCTTAATTGATGGTTCTGTCTTTGACTCCAGCATACAGCGTGGTGAGCCAATAGATATAGCTATTGGAGTAGGTAAAGTGATTCCTGGATGGGATGAAGGAATTATGCTTCTCAAAGAGGGTGGTAAAGCGCGATTTGTGATTCCATCTGAATTGGGTTACGGTTCTCAAGGCGCAGGTGGAGTGATCCCTCCGAACGCAACATTAATTTTCGATGTTGAATTAGTCAAAGTAGGATAGTGATATGGAGACTATTGGATGGTTGGCCGCTGTTTTGACCACGTTTTCCTTTGTCCCTCAAGCAATTAAAGTTATTCGTACAAAAGAGACTTCTTCTATAAGTTTATGGATGTATTCGATCTTTACTTTAGGAATATCATTCTGGTTGGTTTATGGATTAATGATAGGAAGTATCCAAATGACTCTAGCCAATATAATAACATTGGTTCTTGCTATTATTATTCTAAGGGCGAAAATTAAAAACGGATAAAGAACCTTTTATTTCTTCTTGGCTTTTTGCAACTGGGCCAAAAGATCTCTGTATTTCGCAGCTTCAAGAAAATCTAGATTTTTAGCAGCCTTTTCCATTTCTTTTCTTGTTTGAATAATGCGATCTTCCAGTTGACTAGCAGTTAATAAGCCAACTCGTGTTTCGTCTAATTTTCTTTTTGCTGTATCCATTCGTAAGGTCTCTTCATATTTATCTTGGAAAGCATGAGACTCTTCTTTAATTATCGCTTTTGGTGTTATATCGTTAGCAGAATTGTAGTCAGACTGTATTTTTCTCCGACGCGTTGTTTCTGAGATGGTTTTTTGCATTGAGGGAGTTATTTTATCAGCATAAAAAATAGCCATGCCATTTACATTTCTAGCGGCACGCCCAATAGTTTGTACTAGTGATCTTTCGGACCTAAGAAATCCTTCTTTATCAGCATCGATAATTGCAACAAGGGAAACTTGCGGAAAATCAAGACCTTCTCTTAAGAGATTTACTCCAATCAATACATCGAAGAGGCCTTTTCGTAAATCTTCCATTATTTGTATTCGATCTAAGGTTTCAACATCTGAATGGATATATCGGCAGCGAACACCATAACGTAAAAAATACTTAGTCAATTCCTCCGCCATTCGCTTTGTTAAAGTAGTAACTAATATTCTTTCATTTTTTTCCGACCTGACACGAATCTCTTCCATTAGATCATCAACTTGATTCTCACTTGGGCGAACTTCAATTACAGGGTCAAGTAAGCCAGTAGGTCGAATAATTTGTTCAACAATAACTCCCTCAGACTTTTCTAATTCATGATCTGCTGGAGTTGCAGAAACATAAATAACTTGATTTTGAAGTGCTTCAAATTCATCAAATTTGAGAGGCCTATTATCCATTGCTGCAGGAAGCCGAAATCCATACTCAACTAGATTTTCTTTTCGCGAACGATCTCCACCATACATGGCTCTCACTTGTGGGAGGCTGACATGGCTTTCATCAACGACAAGTAAAAAATCTTTTGCAAAATAGTCTACAAGGCAATAGGGTCTTGTATTGGGTTTTCGTCCATCTAAATATCTACTGTAGTTTTCTATTCCTGAGCAATAACCGAGTTCTCTGATCATTTCAAGATCAAATGTTGTTCGCTCTTTAAGACGCTTTGCTTCAAGTGGTCTATCTGTTTTCATGAAATGTTCAACCTGCAAACCAAGGTCTAGCTCAATGTCTTTAATTGCATTATTGAGCTGGTCCGGCGTCGTCACAAATAAATTTGCAGGAAATAGTCTGAGTTCTTCAATATCTTCTTTTTTCTCGATTGCAGTTGGATCCCAGACTTCTATTGATTCAATTTCATCGCCCCAAAATAATATTCTGTGAAACAGCTCACCATAAGCTGGAAATATGTCTACAGTGTCTCCTTTAACGCGAAAATTGCCTCTTTTAAAGTCCCCCGTCGTTCTGCTGTAAAGGGCACTGACAAATTTCAGTAAAAGCTTTTGTCTTGAAATAATTTGACCTTTTGATATTTCAATAGTTTGAGAATTAAAGGCATCCGGGTTACCCATGCCATAAAGACAAGATACAGACGCCACAACTATTACATCTTTCCTGCCACTTAAAAGAGATGAGGTTGCACTCAGCCTCATTTTTTCTATTTCATCATTGATGCTTAGATCTTTCTCAATATAAGTTCCACTACTAGGCATAAATGCTTCGGGCTGATAATAGTCATAATAGGAGACAAAGTACTCCACTGCATTATTTGGGAAAAATGATTTAAACTCTTGATATAATTGCGCCGCTAGAGTTTTATTATGTGATAAAACTAATGTTGGACGTTGAACTCTATTTATAACGTTTGCAACAGTAAAGGTTTTTCCTGAACCAGTTACTCCAAGTAATGATTGGTGTGCTTCGCCATTTAAAATCCCCTCAGTTAATTTTTCTATGGCCTGGGGTTGATCTCCAGTAGGCTGAAAAGGACTTTCTATTTGAAAATCCATACTTTATTCCTCGTTGCTATTTTCTTCGATTTCTGAAGGTTTATCAGCGATTGATTTATTGTTATCTTCTTTTCTTTGAGCAATTCTTATTTCTTTCAAATTTTTTTCAGCTTTTTCAACAATTTTTTTAGCTTCGTCAACTTTTTTCTGAGCATCTTTTACTACCGGACTATTTTTATTTGCAAATTGAAAAAATCCCATATTATTCTCTAATTGAGAAAGATCTCTTTTGGCTTTTTCTACATTAGATAAAGCATGAGAAAATTTATTATTACGATTGTCTTCAGCTCTCTGAGCAACACGCATTTCTCCATTGGCAGATCGCATTGAATCAAAGAATTTATTACAGGCAGATTTAAATTTAAGCCAAGCTTTATCTGAGTCTTTTCGTGGAACAAATCCTGTTTTTTTCCAATCTTCTTGTAGTTTTTTCACCTCTTGTATTGCAACGGACCAATCCGTTCGGGTTGAGAGTTCTTCTGCTTTTGTGACCAATTTATATTTGTCTTCAAGAGCAACTTTGAGTGCCGCTTTTCTTCCCTTGTAGAATTGATTCCGGTTTTTGAAAAATAGTTTTTCAGATTTTTTAAATCGGTCCCAAAGTAGATCACTTACAGTACTGAATGTCCTTCCTATTTTGGACATTGATTCTCTGAGTTCTTTAGCTTTATCTGTAGAGTTTTGCCATTGTTTATGGTCGCTATATTCGGAGCTGGAAAGATTTTCTAATTCCTCCACTATTTTTTCCTTTAAGCTTAATCTTTCTTTATTGTCTTCTGCTGCAGCTTCTTGTTTTAACCTGCGCTTTTCATGTAAAATATTTGAGTTTTCTTGAAAGGAATTCCATAGGGTCTCTTTATCCTCAAGAGAAACAGGACCTACTTCTTTCCAAGAGGTATGTAATCTCTGTAATTCTTTACCAAGTGAAGCAGTCCAATCTCTTTCTGCTAGAGATTTGATTTCTGTAATTAGGTTTAATTTCGCTTCCCTGTTGTGCTTATAATCTAAGTCCCTTAAATCGTGTGAGAGTCTTAGATTATCATAGAATCGGTCTACAAAAAATCTGTAGGATGCATATAGGTCTCGTGTCGCATCATTTGGTACATGACCTATTTCTTTCCATTTGTCATTAATCCGTTTGAATTCTTTGTAAGTATGGCCGGTAGGTAAATCATCACTTTCTGCCAATTTTTTTATCTCCGAAAGCAGGTTTTTCTTAAGTTCAAGGTTAATTGCCATTTTACCTTGGAGCTGCGAGCGATATTCAGAATATGACTTTTTGAACTCATTAAAGACTTGATAGAAATCCTCTTTATTTTTTTGATCAAAGTGAAAATCAATTATGTTCCCTCCACTTTCGATATATTTTTCTTGAGCTTCTGATCTTTCATGGTCCCATCTAGGCGAGAGAACTGACTTTATTGCTAGAATAGGGATTCTCGCATTCTTAATATGAACATCTTTTAAAATTTTCTTGGTTTCTATTAAAAGTTCTTCATCTGATTTTTCATTGTAATCAGCAGTGTGATCGTCATGTTCTTCTTTCTCTTCTTTGTTTTTTTTCTCTACCACTTCTGCAGCGAGTTCTGAGCTAACTAATTTTGAATTAGGAGATTCAAGAGTTTTTTCATTAGACTTGGAAATCTCTTTAGATTTTGAATTTTGTTTTTTCGGCTCATTAGTTTTAAGCTCTTTTTTATCTTTCGAATCCTTTTTATTGTCAATGGATTCAATGGATTCAATGTTTCCTGCATTTTCTGCAGTCGTATTCCCTTCTTTGGGAAGTAAGTCTTTCTCAGCCATAGCTGGTGGTATTTAATGAATTTCTGTTCAAATTTGAGGAATATTGAGGACATCTACCCAATACTCCCAAGCTTTTTTTGCTTGAAATATTAACATTTGTGATCCGCCGATAGTTTTACAGCCTTGAAATTCCATTTCTTTTAAGAATTTAGTTTGGGCAGGTTCATAAACTAAATCAATAGCGATGGGCTTCTCTTTGCCAAGCCAAATTGGTAAGGGAGGGCTATTGTTGACATTCGGGCTCATTCCTAATGTTGTGCATTGAATTACTGCGGTAGCTTTTAACTCTGTAATTATGTTAAATTCAACTTCTGGCCAATCAAATTTCCCTTTAGGCATTCTGCATAGAACAATACCTTGATAGCCTAAGCTATTTAAAACGTAAACAATCGCTCTCGCAGCACCTCCATTGCCCAAAACACATATATCTGAGCTTCTCTCAGGTGCTGGTAAATGATCCTTACACATCTTCCAAAAGCCATCTCCATCGGTATTATGACCAATCCATTCTTGATTTACCTTAACCACCGTATTGATTGCTTTTATTTTCTCAGCAATTGGAGTCAATCCCGAGAGATATGGAATTATTGCTTCTTTAAGCGGCGCAGTTACATTGAATCCATTTAAGTCAGTTGTTGCTAAAAATTCTTCAAGCTGAAATTTATTAATATTTATTGAGGAATAATTTAATTTGGTTTTTAATGAATTATTGCTCCATATTTTTTGAAATAATGAAGGGGATTGGGATTTGTCAATTGGGTCGCCAATAACGGCGAAATTGAAACTCATCTTTTTATAGTTACTATTAAACAGGTTTTTTCTTTGCTATTAGGTTTAAACCGGAGATAAAAATAAATCCTAAGAGAAAAGTCAATGAGCATAATAAAATTGGATCTTCAGAATGAATGAGTCTGGGATATTCGATTCCATCAGAACTTATGATTTTGAAAGGATAAATTTTCACCAGAGACCCAATAATGAAGCCTCCCATCAGTGCTGTCATGATATTTGGAATTTTATCAAATAAATATCGAAGACCTCGTCCAAATGATATTAATCCTGTGGCTGCCCCTATCGTAAATACTATAATGATTGACCAGTTTGTACTATTTAAACCATTTAGAATGCCTTCATAAGATCCTAATAGTATCAGGATAAAAGAACCGCTAATTCCGGGCAAAATCATTGCGCATATTGCTATAAATCCTGAGAGAAATACATACCATAAAGTCAGTTCCGGGTTAGCTTCGGGTAAGAAGGTAATTATAGAGCCTATGGATGTTCCAATTAGACTGTACGGTAGCCATTTGCTCCATTTAACATTTTTTATTAACTGGGAAAAAATTAAAGGAATACTGGCTAGAATAAGTCCAAAAAAGAAGCTCCAAACAATGTCATTATAGTTTTTCAAACCCCATAAAACTAATTTGGATAAACTCAAGATTGACACAAGTATTCCTGAAAAAAGCAATAGTAAAAAATTGCCATCAATTTTAGTCCATATGGGCCTTATTCCTAACTTTATTAAGGATTTAAATAATTCTATATCTATAGAGTTAATTGCATTTAGTAGCCTCTTGTAAATACCGGTTATAAAGGCTATTGTTCCTCCAGAGACCCCCGGTACAACGTCAGCAGCTCCCATAGCTAATCCTTTTAAAAATATCAGTAAGTACGATTTTGAACCCTCGGGACTCCCATCATAAGTTTTCTCATTCATAATTAATGTCTTAAACGAGAGTCAAATTCTAATCCTGGATAATATCCAAGTAATGTCTCGTTAAATACTTTTGAGTATTGTAATTGACCATTAGAAATAAGCTCTAAAGCCAGTTTATTCTCATTTTCCAACCCCATTATGAAGCCACACTCTATTGCATACATATCAATACTTTCAGGATACCGTTCTAAACCCATTTTTATTACTTCTTTTGCAGCAGAGTTTTGATTGATTTTTTGCAAGGTTTTGACATATTCAAATAGCCCTTTGGGTTCTTCTGTTCTAAGAGATTTTAAGACCATTTTAAGCATTTTTTCAGCTTCGATAAACAGTCCCAGTCTATGATATAAATCGTATGCAATGAGATAGTAATCGGGATTTTCTGGATCTAGAGAGAGGGCTTTTTTCACATGCTCAATGGCTTCAAAGAGTCGTTGTCCTTCACCATATATTATAGCCAATTCAATCCATGCTTCATCTAGATCTTCATCTTGTTTCACCGAGAGTTTTAGAGCTTCTGTAGCTTCAGGGATTTGACTATTTAATTGGTAACATATTCCCAATCGGTAAAATGTATAACCATTGGGTTCTGAGTTTAATGCGTTCTTGTATGACTGGATCGCTTCGGGGTACTGCCTCAGTTCTTCCAGAATTCGACCTGTGTCAAAATGAGCAGCGGTAAAGTTTTCATCAATCAATAAAGCGTATTCAAATGCCTCCAGAGCTTTATCGAAGTTTTCAAGTCTGAAAAGTGCTGCTCCCAAGTGGTACCAGGCGGTTTCACTATATGGATATTGGTCTAGATAGTTTCGAAACCATTCAATAGATTTTTCATCTTTGTTATCCATATCAAAATTAGCAGCTAACATATACAACAGATGATCGTCTTTGGGCTCCTCTCGGAGCATCGCTTTTAGAACTTTAATTGCATGATTAAATTCTCCAATAGCTGTATACAGGCTTGCTAAATTGGCCTGAATAGGAAATTGATCTTCGCTATTTTGGAGCGCATGTTTCAAGGCTTTTATTGCCTCTTGGTGTTTGCCCTGCCGCATAAATAGTTGGCCACGTGCCCAATCCAAATCGGGATGGTTGGGAGCGATGCTCTCTGCTGACTCGATTGCTTCTTTTGCTTGATCAAGTTGGTGCGCTGCTATAAAATACCGAGCTCTTTTGACGGCAAAAGTTGTAGCGTGGGGGTGTTGTTCTCCACCCATATCAATTGCAATAAGGGCATGATGTAACTGACCCGTTTCCAGGTAGTAGTCTGCAATTTGTTCAAATTCATCAACATCAAAAAAAAGCGAAAACTTTTCTTTTAGCGCTTTTTCAAATTTCAGAATTAGCTGATCAGATTCTAAATTTCCCATAGATATAATTACAACTCCAAGCTAGTTAGAAACTTTCTTTTATTCACACCCATAATTCTTTGGTTTTCCAACAGTTTTTAACATTTATTGGCTCTAATTTTCTGTGCTTCAATTATGACCTAATTTTGTTTCTAAATCAAAAACAAGGCCACATGCCATTAATCACTTCAATTTCTGGAATTCGAGGAACTATCGGCGGTAAGCCGGGGGAGAATTTGACACCAATTGATGTTATTTCCTTCAGCTCTGCTTATGCTACATGGCTTAAAGATCAAAATAAAAAGTCTAGGAAAAGTCAACTCAAAATTGCTCTTGGTAGGGATGCTCGACCTTCTGGACTGTTAGTTCAGAATTTAGTCTCTTCTGTTATGATTTCCATGGGTATTGATGTTTTAGATTTGGGTTTATCGACAACCCCTACAGTAGAAATGATGGTTTTAATGAAAAGCTGTGATGGCGGTATAGTAATTACAGCTTCACACAATCCTGTTGAGTGGAATGCTTTAAAATTATTAAATGCGCGAGGTGAATTTCTTTCGGCCAGTGATGGTGAGAAAATATTGAATTATTCAAGTTTAAAAGAGTTTGATTTCTTAGATGTCCATCAAATTGGTAAGATAATTCCTTTTGATGGAGGAATTAAAGAGCATATTGACTCCATTCTTGATCTTGAGGATGTTGATGTTGAAGCGATTCGAAATGCAAATTTCAAGGTAGCTGTGGATGCGGTTAACTCCACCGGTGGAATATCTGTGCCTATTTTACTAAATTCTCTAGGTGTTGAGAATCAAGAACTTTTATATTGCGAGCCGAATGGTCAATTCCCTCATAATCCGGAGCCTTTGAGAAAGCATCTTGACGATATATGTAATTTGGTCTCTAAGTCAAATTGTGATTTAGGTGTTGTGGTTGATCCTGATGTTGATCGATTGGTTTTTGTATCAGAAGATGGGGAGCTTTTTGGAGAAGAGTATACCCTTGTTGCGGTTGCTGATTATCTTTTATCAAAATCTAATGGTAATTGTGTTAGTAATCTTTCGAGCTCCAGGGCTTTAAATGATATTGCAATTAGACATAATTCAAAGTATTTTGCTTCTGCGGTGGGAGAGGTGAACGTCGTTGAAAAAATGAAAGAGTGTGATGCTATTATCGGTGGAGAGGGTAACGGTGGGATAATATACCCACCTCTTCATTATGGGCGAGATTCCTTAGTGGGCATAGCATTGTTTCTTACACATTTGGCTAAGTTGAAGACTTTAAATGAAGGGTTAACGGTATCTGCTTTACGTTCATCATATCCAAGTTACTTTATGGTAAAAGAAAAAATCACTCTGCCTTCATCAGTGGATTTAGAAAAATTAATGGATAAAGTGGCAAGTCAATTTGAAAATGAAATAGTGAGCCGGATAGATGGGGTTAAGATAGATTTTGAGGAAAGTTGGGTTCATATGCGAAAGTCTAATACAGAGCCAATTGTCAGAATTTACACTGAGGCGAAGAGCATTTTGGAAGCTGAGACCCTTGCTTTAAGATTTGTAAATCAATTAAGTGACTTGAGTCAATAATTTTTATTCAAGAATTTAGAGAGTATATTTTACTTTTGACAATTCTATTTTTCATATTATGAGCATATACTTCGACAACGCTGCAACAACACCATTATCTGAAGAGGCAAAATTAGCTATGATTAAGGCGATGGACAATTTCGGTAACCCAAGTAGTACACATGGGGAGGGAAGAAAAGCAAAAGCGATAATAGAAACCGTTCGTAAAGACATCGCATTAAGACTAAACTGTAAGCCATCCGAAATAATTTTCACCTGTGGGGGCACTGAGGCAGATAATTGGGCTCTGATTTCGGGTATCAAGAACTGTGATGTTAAACATTTGTATACATCTAAAATTGAGCATCATGCGGTTACTCATGTTGCAGAACATATTGAGGCAAATAAATTATGTGAGGTGCATTATATACCTCACGATAATAATGGAGTTCACGATTTTGGATGGTTAGATCAAGAGTTAGAATCAAAGACAGGAGAAAATGTAATGGTTTCACTGATGCACGCCAATAATGAAATCGGAAACCTCATTGATTTGCAAAGCTTATCAGATTTGTGTAAAAAGCACGGGGCTTATCTGCACAGTGATACAGTCCAGACAATGGCTCATCTACCTTTAGATTTCTCTAAGATTAAAGTCGACTTTGCTGCATGCAGTGGTCATAAATTCCATGGGCCAAAGGGAGTTGGTTTTGCTTTTGTTAGGCAGGGATTGACTTGCAAGCCTTTTATTATAGGTGGTGCTCAGGAAAGGGGGCAAAGAGCGGGCACCGAAAACGTGCTTGGGATTGCAGGATTGGGAGCGGCATTTAACTTGTGCTTCGATGATATGGTCGGTGATATATTAAAAGTTTCGGAAGTTAAGAAATATGCAATTACTAGGCTAGGGTCTGAATTTCCCGAAGTTCAATTTAATGGCCTTTCAGGTGAAATGGAAAATAGTCTTTATACTGTTTTAAATTTTTACCATGAGGAACTTCACAAGAATGGAATGCTCAACTTTCAATTGGATATAAATGGAGTTCAATGTTCAGGGGGTAGCGCATGTAGTAGCGGAGCGACAGGCGGATCTCATGTTTTAAATGCTTTAAATTCCCCAGGGGGAACTCGTATTTCTTTTTCTAGATATAGTACCAAGGAAGAGGTAGATTCTTTTATTGATACGCTGCGAAAAATAAAATTAGAATTATAGACTTGAGTCCAAGTCTAATTAGTTTTTAATAGATTAAGCTGACATATCCATAAATCCATCCATCTTCGGTTTCAAAACGATAGACATAAGTATCCTGTTGAGCAGGATTTCCATCAATCTTTCCGTCCCAAAACTCTTTAAAAGGTTCAGAGGTTTCAAAGACAACATTGCCAATTGAGTTAAGTATAACAAACCGATCATTTGAAAAACAGTCATTCCCTCCAATTTTAAGTTCTTCATTAGTCCCGTCGCCGTTAGGAGTAAAAGCAGTAGGGATATAGAGTCTTTGATCTAACCTTAGGATCGAAGAGGTAAAATCATATCCATAAATAGCGTTACATATCGTGTCTATTAAGTCCAAATGAACAGTATATGTTCCACTTGCCGGAAGTCTATATGTTGCAACTCGACCCGTATCTGTTATTCCATTTTCAAAGGTCCATTTATATATGTAGCTTGAAGTGTCTGTGCCGTATTGAACATTAACTCTTATCCTCCCATCTTTACAAGAATCAGGGGAGACAGTAACCTCTGGGCCTGGCCAATCCGGATCAAATGTGACAGTTTTAAATATAGTGTCAGAGGTGCCACAGGTTGTATCATAAGCAATGAGTTGAGTTTCAAAAGTCCCTGGGTTACTGAAATAAAAATCAACGGTATCTCCGAATTGTATTGACCCATCTATAAAACGCCATTCATGTTTCTGAGAACCATCACTTTCGTTATAAAATGTTACTTTAAAATCACGGTCACATGCAAAATATTCTGCTGTGTAATCAGCTGTTGGGAATAGACCTTGGTCGTGATTAATTATTAAAGATGTACTGTCTGAAATATCGCAAACAGTATCTGTGGCAACCAGTTTAATGGTATAGACTCCTTTGGTGAAAACCACTGTAGGTTGTTTTGAAAAAGAAGTCTGGCCATTGCCAAAATCCCAAAAAAATTGATTTGCATTTAAGGAGTTATTAGTAAATGAAACTCTCAAATTATCGCATATTGTATCAACGTCAGCTTCGTAATCTATTGATGCATCTGCTGTCACTGAAGTTTCAAAATCAATTTTTATAACTCCAAGATTACAATTAGGAGATAAGTTAGTTGGAGATACCACTCCAGGAGTTGTAGGGAAGCTGCCATTTGAACACGCGGCACAAACTGCTTGGTAAATTGTGCCATCTGGTGCAAATCGAGACGTGCCTCCGTCTACATGCTCATTTCCAGACCCTCCATAAAAAGATGCGTAAAGTACAGCTGATGCATTGCGCTCCATGACTAAAAAATAGAAATCATTTCCATCTGTAGTTTTTTGGATTGCATCTGTAGTTGTAAATAAACCATTAGTAGAACCCCCTAAACCTGCGCTTCCAGCATTTGTTTCGCCTCCCCAGCCTGACATTAAAATATTTAAGCATTCATCAACGTTAAATGCGGTTGGAACAATATTAATACTATTATTGGCTGTTCCATATTTCGTGCTAAAAATTGCATTTGTGAGAAGACTGTTGTATTTCTGAATAAATTGACCTCCAGAGGTTGTGCTCCATGTAGTTGAAGGAAATACAGGCCATAATCCAAAAGTCTGTCCGAAAACATATACCGCTCCATATTTATCGATATCAATAAAGAAACTTTGGTCATTTTGATTTGTACCCAAATAAGTACTCTGCTCTATTGCTCCTGTCGCTGAGAGACGAGTTATAAAACCATCTATAGATCCAAAAAAATTCGGATACTTACCTCCAGAAGTATTTGGGAAATCATTGGATGTTGTAGATCCAGTAACATATACTTTACCATTATTTGCAACCTTGATTCCAGAACCTGCTTCTTTTCCGGTTCCTCCAAGGAATCTTGACCATCTCAAGTTTTGAAGGTTTGGACTCATCGAAAAAACAACCGCATCGGATTGACCACCAGAGCTACCAGCTCCGGGAAAGCTCGATGCCCCTGAAGTTGTGATGACAAAAATATTATCATTTTTATCGACAACTATTTCTCCTCTAGCCTGGTCTCCGTAATTTTTGGCAAGACTTAGATTGAGACCTTCATTAGAACTACTTCCCACAAAAGAACCACCAGTAATAGCTGTTCCTGCTGAATTTAATTTTAGTATGTATGTATCTATTCCAGCGTTGAATTGAAATGGAAGGTTAGAACCTGATCCCGGTCCATATGATGCTCCTCCATTAAATGTTTTGTCATAACCAGCGATTGACATTCCATTAATGGGAAAGTCTGAGGAGCCTGTGGTTCCAAAGATCAATAATTCCCCGGCATTATTAACAATCATTGAATGAGCTTGATCAGGAAGAGTTCCACCAACATAAGTGGAATAGATCCTTTGCATTCCATTAGCGGAAAACTTCGTCAACCCAATATCCATATTTGCATAATTTCCACCACCCGTGCTCGTAGAATTATATGTTGGGTCCAGGGCTCCAATCGTAGTTGGGTATCCAGGGTTAAATACGATTCCACCACCATATAAATTACCGGAGGCATCATATGTTGCAGTATATCCCCAATTATCAGCTGTACTTCCTGAAAAGGATGCAAATACCAAGGTAGGATCAATTATAATCGACAGTTTTCTATTATATCTCCCTAGTTTGAATGAAACAACATCTCCATTAATTTGAAATGAGCATTTTATTTTTTTCATTTTGGGCATTGAGTATGCAATTGGAGCAGTTTCTATAATTTCTCCAAACTCTGTCATCAGCACCAATTGCCCTTCTTCATTAATTTGGGGGTTTAGCCCTTTGAAGGCCATTTTTATATCGGAAGGATCACCATCTGGATAAATCTTCCAAAGGGATTTGGCGTTGCCTTTTTCATCTTTTATTTCATAATCAATCTTGTCATAAATATTTTTTAATTGAAATCCAGAATATTCTGGGACTTCCGATTTCCATCTCGAAGGGTCTGAACCCAAGAAATAATTTCGCTTCGATCCGCTTTCATCAATGCCTTGAAATGTTGGGTTTTTGTTTGAACCAATATATTCGCAAGAAAAGGAGTGGGCTCTGACTTGCGACATTGCTTTTTTAGGAGAGTGATTATTATGGCTTGGAAGTTCTTCAGGATCGTAAATAATAGCGCGATAACCATTTTTCTCATAAAAATAGGCTCCAAAGCGCAGATCCATTTTTGCAACAAATGATTCTTTCCATTGGCCTACATTAGGTATGAATAGGGGTTGTGCTCCCAAGCAGAAGCTTGAGAGAAATAATAAATATTTCAAAACCCGGTACATTTTTATCTGCAAATCATTTTTTTATAGAAATTCTCTTACATCTAAGAAACCACTTCTTTCTTGATGCATCAGTATAAGCAAACAAAAAGTGTTCCGCACTCTCCTTGCATTTCAAACGTTTTTTTATTTCTTCTGCTTTAGTTGGGAAATTCCTGGAAATAATAGAAGCACCCGATGGCCAATCGAATTCGAACGGTTTTTCTTTTTTAATAACTGCAAATATTCTTCCCGGGAAATCAGAATGAAATTCGGATGAAGTAAGAATTCTACTGGAGATATGTAGTGTTTTTAGATTCCATTTGTTTGAAACAAAAGAAATGCCATTAGAAGCTACTATTACAGGATCTGGATCATATATGTATGGTAACGGTTGAGGGCTAGACTCCTGTATTTCAAATTTGTCTAATAAAATTCTATAATTCTCAGTTCCATTATCGTTGAGATCTACGGCTAATATCTGAGTCTGAGATACATGAGTTTGAGAAGATATCATGATCAATTCTTTAACTTCCTTTCTAACGCTCAAAGTTATCAGGAATCTACAATTTGGAAACCATTTGAGGACTTCTTGTGGCTCCAGCATTGGAGAAAGTTTGATGGCGACATAAGTAGCCCACTTTTCCCAATTGAAGATTGACTCTAGTGGGTTGGGAGAGCATTGTTTAGGATGAAAAACTCTGTTTCCATTGGAGTCAATTCTTGATGGGTCGGCATAAAGCCAATTGTATGTTTTTCTTGGACTAAAATTATTCGCATCGGTATTGAATATATTCCTAACTCCTTCTAAGAGTTGACCATTGTATTTAAGTATATCACAGAGTGTTTCGTTTGTTTCACAGATGTCAATATTTTGTGCCCCCGCTTTTTCCAGCCCCCAAGTATCAATTCCTGATCCGCCAGTCACCTCTAAAACATTTGTAAGCGGCTCGATCAAAGACATTTGATTCGCTCTCCAAAGCGATGTTGCTTCCGAGCTTGCTTGAGCTAGTAGTGATGGTTTAGGGAAAATATAATTTTTTCGATTTATCAGTTGCGGAAATCTATGACTCATTTTTTGTCGTACTTCCATTTGGTTTATGTGCACATGAAACCCACTTCTGAAGGCATGTTTTAGTCTTAATTCTTCAGCCTTAAAGCCATTGTTTTTGAGGATAAAATCATCTATTTCATTTTGTTTCGGAAACTTCATGAGCTAGCGGTAAAATATAATTATCGAAATAAATTATTATTTTTTTGTCTTTTTGGCACGCCAATTGAGCTGTCAGTGAGCAAAGTAGATGTAAATTTACATATCAAAATATCAAATGATGACAAAAGGTTTTTTTAAAAGCATTTTAGTTTTAGGGATTTTCGTTTTTAGTTCAGTACTGAAAGGACAAATTGTTGATTCCACATTTTCTCATGTAGGCCCATCAATATCAACCCTTTTTGTTGGAGGTGCTGGACCAACGATATCAAGTTTGTCAACATGTCCAGATTCTATTGTCGCCAATATTCCTGCAAATAATTGGGTTTACGGAGTGGATATTTCGTATACCATGACCTCGCCTCAATCTGGAAATGGTTGGATGTCGGAGCAATTTAGTTATGTGAATTGTCGCACCACAGGAATTTCAGAATCGGCGATATCGCAAGGGACAGGTAATACTGGAGGTACTCAGGTCTACAACCGGCCTTCTGTTAATATCGCTAATGGTCTTTCCGCTACTGGAAAGCTTGTTTTTGATTTACACGCATTCCGCGACTGGGGTGGTGGAACATGTGATACAACAATTGCGAGGGTGGATTCTGCCAGTTGGACAATAACTGTAAGTTATGGCCCTGCACCGACATGTTTTGCTCCTACAAATTTGAATGCGGGAACAATTTTATCCAATTCGGCTGATATTTCATGGACAACAGGAGGTGCAACGAATTGGCAAGTGCGTTACGATACTGTTGGATTCAGTCCAACGAATTCCTCTTCCCCTTGGTTTTCATCCTCGTCCCCTACCATGAGTCTTACAGGTCTGATGTCGGCATCGAGCTATGATGTTTATGTTCGTGATAGTTGTGGTGTGGGGAATTCTTCTTTGTGGGCAGGCCCCTTGACGATCACAACACTCTGTACCCCGCTGACTGCACCATTTATGGAGTCTTTCTCGGGTACGGCATGGAATGATGGAACGGGTTGGAGTAATGCCGGGAACACAATAGACTCTTGTTGGACAAGAAGCCCTCAGGCTCCAACGGGTACCGGTGGAGGCCAGCCATTTGCTTGGGGCACTCAAGATGGGGGAACTCCAACTAACAATACAGGTCCAAGTACGGATCACACATCTGGTACTGCTGCTGGAAAATATCTTTATACAGAAGCCAGTGGTGGAGGTTATCAAGATAATGCTCTTGTAACTTCTCCTCTTGTAGATTTAAGTGCCTTGACAAGCCCTAGTATTACTTTTTGGAGGCATATGTATGGAAACAATACCGGAACACTTGCTCTGGATGTTTGGACTCCTTCTGTTGGATGGCAAAATAATGTCTGGACTCATTCGGGTGCGGTACAAACATCTTCCAATGTTGCCTGGGATAGTATAAACGTCTCGCTCGCAGGTCTTTCTAATGATACTATTAGAGTAAGGTTTCGGGGTGTCCGTTCTTTTGGGAATACTGGAGATATTGCTATCGATGATATTACTTTTGAAAATGGTCCAACATGTCCAGCACCAACTGGGCTAATGGCTTCGAATGTTGGTTTTACTGATGCTACGTTTTCTGTAATTGGAACTTCGAGTAATTATCAATTAAAAGGAACCTTGGGTACCAATTCTTTACTAGGTTCTCCGTTTTCAGGAACATCTGGTACATTGACGGGAGCATCACCGGGACAAACATATGACGTTTTTGTAAGATCAATATGTGGACCCGGAGATACAAGCTCATGGTATGGTCCAATCATTGTTCAAACTTTATGTGCTCCCGTAGTGCCGTTCTTAGAAAATTTTGATGGTACTGCATGGTCAGACGGTACTGGCGTATACAACACTGGTGATGCATTGGCTTCATGCTGGTTTAGAGACCCAGAGGGATGCACAAGTTCAGCAGATCCCTATTCTTGGAATATCCGAAGCGCCGCTCCAACCACATACGGAAGTCCCTCGCAAGATGCAAGCGGATCTGGGAACTTTGCTTACACAGAATCATCAAGCGGACTGCCAGGGCAGGTAGCTTATTTGAGAATGCCTCCTGTAGATGTATCCTCGCTTACTACTCCTGCATTGACTTTCAGTTATCATGCATTTGGAAACTCCATGGGTTCTTTAAGCTTTGAGGTATGGAATCCTTCCAATGGATGGGGAACTCCAACTCTAGTGTTTTCAGGTGCTCAACAAACGGCCGCGAATGCTGCATGGAAGGATACTACATTCACTCTAGCAGTTACTTCCGATACTCTAATGGTTCGTTTTAAAGCGATTCGAGGAAGCGCCAACCAAAGTGATCTGGCTATTGATGAGGTTGGAATCGTTGAGGCTCCTACATGTCCCGACCCATACAATTTAGCTATTACTGCAGGTGCTGCATCATCGGTGACCTTATCATGGACAACGGGGGGAGCAACGATTTGGAATATCGCATACGGCCAAGCGGGTTCAGTGTCTTTCGTGCCATTCACAACAGCTGCAACGAACCCATTTACCCTGACAGGTTTAACTCCAGGGACTTCATATGAGTTTTATGTAAGAGACAGCTGCGGTTCTGGAGATGTTTCAAATTGGGTGGGTCCAGTGACATTTAATACGCCTTGTGCGACTGTTGCGGCTCCTTACTCGGAGGATTTTGATCTGAATTTTGATGAAGGCAATGGTTTTTCAAATTCAGGATCGACAATAGATATTTGTTGGAATAGAAATCCATCTACTGGTACGGGAACGCCTTGGTTTAACCAGCCTTACCATTGGGGTGGAGGTGATGGAACAACTCCCTCCGGGAACACTGGACCTTCTGCGGATCACACATCAGGAAGTGGATCTTATGTATACATCGAGGCCAGTGGTAACAATGGGAATAGTGCGGATTTATTTACTCCAGTAATTGACTTGGATACACTGAGTAACCCTGAATTGGTTTTTTGGAAGCATCAGTACGGGAATCAAATGGGAACTTTTACTGTTGCCATATCCATAAACGGTGGAGCTTACAGTACAATACACACTGCTTCTGGTGACCAGGGTAATAGCTGGCTACAAGTCAAGGTTCTTTTGGCAACAACATCATTGGGAGATAGCATTCAGCTTCGTTTCCGAGGCGAAAAACCAACAGGTGGAGGCGCTGGAAGAGGTGATGTAGCCATAGATGATATAACGATTGACAACGCTCCAGCTTGTCCTGCTCCAACATTATTCACAGCGACTCCATTATCCGGAACTTCAATTCAACTTGCATGGATAACTGGAGGTGCAGCAAATTGGATGATAGAATACGGACCAGCAGGATTTACTCAAGGTGCTGGAACTCTTGTTGCTGCTGCAACTAACCCATTTACTGTAACGGGACTTACCTCTCAAACCGGTTATGATTTTTATGTGAAAGACTCTTGTTCAGCGTCTTCAACTTCAGCATGGGAAGGACCAGCTTCGGCATTGACCCTCTGTGGAACTTTGATTGCACCATATTCTGAAGACTTTGAAGCTTCCCAATGGTACAATGATCCAGGCGGTTTCACCTATGGATCTATTGACACATGCTGGAACAGAAGTAATGTTTCTTCATCGAGTCTTACATACTGGTGGCGTCCAGGGACTGGCACCACTCCAACGAATCAAACAGGTCCATCCGGAGATCATACTTCAGGAAACGGAAAATACTTGTATACTGAGTCTTACAGTGGAGCAGCCAGTACTACTTTAATTTCTCCAACTATTGATTTAGACACATTGTCTAATCCGGAGTTAAGATTTTGGTACCATATGTATGGAAGCCTTATGGATTCTATGGCTGTGAAAATAGAAGTAAACGGAGCAATTACCTATTTATGGAGTCTTACAGGACAGCAACAAGCTAATTCTAATGCCGCTTGGTTGGAAGCTGTGATTGATTTATCGAGTTATGTTGGTGATGAGGTACGAATCCACTGGATTGGTTACCGGACTTTAGGCTTTAATAATAGAGCTGATATATCAATAGATGACGTAACAATTGATAATGCTCCTCCATGTTCTGGAGTTCCTTCTCTGCAGGTAACAACAACAACCACAACAACAGGAACGATAAGTTGGACTTCAAGTTTTTCTGGTAGTGTTGAGTTAAATTACGGACTTTGGGGAGGTTTACCAGGTTCAGGAACTACAGTTCCACTGACCTCTTCTCCATATGTATTGACAGGATTGAATCCAGGAACCACATATTTTGTTTCGATACGACGATCATGTCCTTCTTCAAGCTCTTTTGGTTCTTGGAGTCAAGCAGATACTCTAACAACATTGTGCGCAACAATAGTTGCTCCTCATACTGAGAATTTTGATATTAATTGGAACCCAGGTCCGAATGCAAATAATGCAGGAGGATATAATGGCGGCTCAACGATAGGAGCTTGTTGGACAAGAACACCTGCGAGTGGAGGTACTACTGGAGCAACAGCTGTCTATCATTGGGGAGGAAGCACAGGAGCCACGCCGACTGGCACTACTGGCCCGAGTGCAGATCATACTTCAGGATTTGGAAACTATGCCCTGACTGAGGCCTCTTATACCCCTTTTGAGCAAATAGCATATCTAATTTCTCCTGCAATTGATATATCAGGTCTTGCATTTCCAGAGCTCCGGTTTTGGTACCATATGGATGGCACTGCAATCAATTCTCTGAGAATAGATTTCCAGAATGTCAATGGGTCATGGGTGTCTGTAGATTCTCTTGTGGGGGCTCAAGGAAATAGCTGGCAAGAACGAGTTATTTCTATACCTCAAAGCTATGGTCCGGTCATGAAAGTTAGGTTCAAGGCAAGAAAGCAAAATGTTAATCAGTCTCAATCCAGCGATATTGCTATTGATGACTTTAGTATTACAAGTGCGCCGACATGTCCGGATCCTAGCAACATAGTAGCGACACCTCTTAATGCCACTTCGACCCTTGTTACATGGACAGGTGGTGGTTCAGGAACTGCTATTATTGAATATGGACTTTCAGGATTTACGCCAGGATCCGGAACGAAGATTACTACAACTTCAAACCCATATACATTGACTGGATTGAACCCTGGTGCTCTTTATGATATATATGTCCAAGATTCATGCGGTGCTAATGATTATTCTAATGCTATTGGACCTATCGCAGTGCAATTATTCACTTGCAATAATGGATGTCAATATACATTAGAACTCAATGATGCGAATTCAAATGGATGGGTAAGTAATTGGCAAGGGACGACCTTCCATGAGCTAAGTGTCACTATCGGGTCTACAATAACACCTTACACTCTAACAGCTGGAGGGTCTGCTTTATTCTCTATGAATGTATGTGATGGAGACACCATCAGGGTTAGGTTTATTAACACTGGCTTTGCGTCTAATCAAGTAGGATGGTATCTAATGAACTCTACTGGAGATACTGTCACCAGTCATATACCTGGCGGTAATTTAACCACTGGATATAAATTTGAAGGGAGTACAGTTTGTTCGAATACTTGTCCACCACCGGTAGCATCTTTCACGCTAGTTCAAAATGGTCTGGCTATAGATTTAGACGGATCTGCTAGTACCGGAACTTCGATAAATCATATTTGGACCTTTGGTGATGGTAATAGCGGCTCTGGCCCAATAACGAATCATAATTACGTTAATGATGGTAATTATATTGTTAAGCTTCTGGTTATGGACCAATGTGGACAGATGGATTCTGCTAATCAAGTTGTTACTGTTTGTGATACAATGATATCTCCTTTTACGTATACTTTGAATCAGTTTCAGGCTGACTTTAATAGTGGTCTAGATTCTACTGTTTATTCAAATATCAGCTGGGACTTTGGTGATGGTCAAATAAGTAGTCTTGCTAACCCAACGAATAATTATGCTGTTGGAGGTAGTTACTATGTCAGTCTATCTGCCTTTAATATTTGTGGGGACACACTCACAGTTGGCGATACATTGGAAATATGCACTAAGCCTATAGCCGAATTTACATGGTTTATCGTTTCATCAAATGCGAGTGGAATGTTAGTTCAGTTTGATGCTACTTCTTCAGTAAATGCCAATACATTTACATGGTATTGGGGTGATGGAACATCATCAACGGGTGCTAATTTCATCCAGCATTTGTATTCTGTCCCTTCTTTGAACTATACGATTACTCTTGTGATATCAAATCAATGTGCACTGGGAGATACATCTATTCATACATTGAATGAAACCAATATTGACGAATCGGAATCAGGATCGAAAGCACATATTTATCCGAATCCTAAAGGGGTCTCTCAGATTTTTAATGTCTCCGGATGGTCTTCTAACTCATCAGTAGAATATGAAGTGGTAGATGGCTTTGGTAGAGTTTTATATCAAGGAGAGATTAATACCAATTCTATTGGAGATGCTACTCTTCCTAATTTTGATGTGCCAGCGGGTATGTATCGCATAAGATTAATAGGAGAGGATTATAGACAGAATTTTAATGTCGCAATAATTCAATAACAGATTTAATTCATCGTTTGAATCCCCTTGATTATAACTCATAACCAAGGGGATTCCTAGTTTAAGAGTTCGATAAGCGTTACTTTTATGGCCTTAAGAATAAATGCTGGAATTAATTAAGATGGAACATCTTTTAACCCTTGATATGCTTTTTGCTTTTTTAACTCTGTCTTTGATGGAAGTTATACTGGGTATTGATAATATCATATTCATAAGTATTCTCACCAATAAATTACCCAAAGAGATCAGAGCTCGTGCAAGATTTTTCGGTATTGGTCTTGCGTTAGTGACAAGAATATTAATGTTACTAAGTATAAAATGGATAATGGGCTTAAAGGAACCATTTGCCGAAATTGGTGGATTTGAGCTGACGGGACGTGGATTAATATTGTTTTCAGGAGGTATGTTTTTATTGATTAAATCAGTTAAAGAACTTTATCTTTTTGTAGAGAAAGAGCATCCTGAAATCGGTTCTAAACTAAATATTAGAAAGAATATAGTAGGAATAATCATTCAGATAGCTCTTTTAGATATTGTTTTTAGTTTTGATAGCATTCTTACAGCGATTGGGATGACTGATAATTTACCCATAATGATCGCTGCGATTGTTGTTGCTATGGTTGTAATGCTTTGTTTTAGTGGCGTGGTTTCTGAATTAGTAGAAAAATTTCCTTCATTGCAAATATTAGCTTTGACTTTTTTAGTCCTAATCGGCTTCATTTTAATATTTGAAGCTATTGAAATTCACGTTCCTAAGTCATATATCTATGCGGCTGTTGGCTTTTCGTTGCTTGTCGAATTAATAAATATGCGCGCAAGGCTGCGTAAAGGTTAGTCTGGTCATGGTTATTCTTCGACTTATTTACAGAATTCCTGTTTTTTTAATTTCATGTCTATTAGCTATTGGCCTTGCTTTTTTGGCGAAGTTACTGGGAGCCTCCATAAAAATCAGACATGGTATCTATTCCGTGTGGCGTAAAACTTTTTTATTCTTGATGGGTATCAAAATAAAAGTAAAAAGTGGTTCGAAACCTGCTTTTGCGGCTATTTTAATGGGGAACCACAGATCTTACGCAGATGTGCTATTTATTTTAAGTGGCACGCCTACGGTTTTTTTGAGTAAAGCAGAAATAAAAAAGTGGCCAATTATATATCAAGCAGCTCAGGCTCTTGATACCGTATTTGTCCAAAGAAACGATAAGGAGTCGCGTTCTAACGCGAGAAAAGATTTGGCAAAAAGTATTTCAAGAGGATTAAGCCCTGTGATTTTTCCTGAAGGCACAACATCATACAGTGGACTGTTAGATTTTAATCCAGGAATGTTTTATACTGCTGCTCAAATGCAAGTCCCAATTGTTCCATTTGTCATTGAATATTCAGATCCTGAGATGGCTTGGGTGGGTAAAGAAAAATTCATTCCTCACTTACTTAGAATGTTCATGCGCCCGAAATGGCATGTTGATTTGACAATTGGTGATTCTTTTTCTGGAGACAATGGTGAGAAATTATCCAAAGATGTCCATGCTTGGATGCAATTAAACTTAAGCCATGGATAAGGATAAAGAAGGTGAAGCTGGTTAC
>MDSY01014372.1_pt1 | contig 34086 bp, 35 predicted proteins | sample 811131 | NCBI WGS metagenome assembly MDSY01 (sample SAMN05326643, study PRJNA326480) | marine metagenome | isolation source: seawater | place: Atlantic Ocean: South West | collected 2010 | reverse complement strand
AGAGTACCTATAGAGAATAGTTAATTAGACTTGTAAGCATTATAAATTTATTAATAAACTTTCATTGTCTAAATGGATGAGTATGTGTATGCATTTGATATTATTCATAATTTGGAAGATTTTATACTAATTAGTGACTTTGGCAAATTATTTATGGCTGAAGAATGCTTTCTGACCAAATCCCATTAATTAAGCTATATGCTTCTCTTTTGTTTAATCTGGAATCATTTCCCTCCCAGAACTCAAACGAGTATGGGGTGAAAGAGAAGCCACCCCAATATTCAGGGCAAACAGTCAAGTCTTCTTTTGCTAAAACTTTTTCATACTGAATTTTTACTGATTCATAAGAGTCTATTTGCTCAGATTGTTTTGAACTTATTGCTAGAGCATTTTTATACTGGGATCTATTTCTAAAATATTCTTTTGAGTATGCGGCAGGCATCTTCTTTATTTTAGCTTTTATTCGTATCTGAGTATTAATTTTAGACCAAAATATTAAAACCGACACCTGATCATGAGATGAAAATTGTTTAGATTTTGGAGAATCGTAATTTGAAAAAAAAATAAACTCCTCGTTATTTATAAACTTTAAATTAACAAACCTTGAGTCGACTTCATTCTTTACATGTGAAAATGATGATACTGAAATAGCTTCAATAAGCTCTTGATTGCATTGGATTGCCTCATCATATTTTTCTTTTAATTTAAGATAAGGATACTGATTATTTAGGTTCTGAAATGTGATCATTTAAATGTCAAAATTTGGTCTAATATTTTTTCCATGTGACGCGGTTAACATAATCCGTATAACTATGTATTATTCTTACAACCTTTTCAGCAACATTTGAATAGCTGTAATCGTTAACTCGATATAATGTTCTATCTTCACCTCGAGCCTGTAAATCTAATATTTCTAAACCTTGCATGACTCTTTCCAAATTTAGCCCTACCATCATTACAGCGCCCTCCTCCATACCCTCTGGTCTCTCGTGAGCTTCACGAATATTTAGAGCTGGGAAATTAAGAATAGACGATTCTTCATTAATTGTTCCGCTGTCTGAAAGAGTTGCTTTTGCATTTATTTGTAAATGATTATAGTCGGTAAAGTTTAATGGTTTAAGAAGTTGGATATGTTTATTAAATTTAATATTTAATGACTCTATTCTTTTTCGAGTTCTTGGATGAGTTGAAACGATAATAGGTATTTCATAAAATTCTGCCATACTATTTAATATAGCTACAAATCTAAAAAAATTAGATTCATTATCAATATTTTCTTCTCGATGAGCACTAACAACAAAATATTCAGTCATTTTTAGATTTAATTCTGATAACACTAAAGATTTATTGATTGCTACACTGTAATGATTTAATACCTCAAGCATAGGGCTACCAGTCTTAATAATCATGTCTGAAGGTAAGCCTTCTTTTAATAGATATTCTCTAGCAATAGAGCTGTAAGTTAAATTAATATCCGCTGTATGATCAACGATGCGCCTATTAATTTCTTCTGGCACTCGCATATCAAAACATCTATTACCTGCCTCCATATGAAAAGTCGGAATTTTTAAACGTTTTGCAGGTATTACAGACATACAACTATTTGTATCTCCCAGAACTAATAAAGCATCAGGAGCTTCTTTTACTAAAATTTTTTCAATGCCTATTATTACATTTCCTATTGTTTCAGAACTGCTAGAACCTGCTGCTTCAAGAAAATAATTAGGCTCTCGTATTTCTAGATCATCAAAAAAAATTTTATTAAGTTCATAATCGTAGTTTTGCCCGGTATGAACTAAAATATGATTACAATGCTCATCTAATAGAGGGATAACTCTAGCAAGACGAATAATTTCTGGTCTAGTTCCTACAACAGTAATAATTTTTAATTTTTTCATACTAAACCTCTTCAGCAATTGTATCAGGGTTTTCACGATCAAAATTTTCATTTGCCCAAAGCATAACGATTGAGTCAGAATTACCTAAATTTGTAATATCATGAACCCATCCAGGTATTGTATCTAAGACTTGTATATTTTTATCTGATAAATTAATTTCATGGACTTCTTGAGTAATTAAATGTCTAAATTTTAATCTTACGGCTCCCTTAACTACAATAAACTTTTCAGTTTTGCTGTGATGGTAATGAGAACCTCTTGTTATTCCAGGCTTAATTGTTAGGAAAGAAAATTGGCCACTATTTTTAGTTTTTAATACTTCCACGAAATTTCCTCGATCATCACCATAACTAGGCAGATCATAAGAAAAATCATCTTTTGGTAAGAAACTTATATAAGTAGAGTAAAGTGCTCCTGACAGGCCATTTCCTACTTGCTCAGTAATGAGGTTATCTCTAGAGTTTTTAAAAGCAAATATTTGATTTGCCAGATCATCCAATGAAATACTGTAAATTCTTGAAACCTGACCTTGAGATAAACCCTTTCTTGGATTAAGTAAATGATTGAATATATCTATAGCTATATCATCAATATAGGCTAAATTAATGATGTCAGTTTTATTATTAATATGAATATCTTTTCCTCTAGCTATATTAAAACAAAAAGTGGCAACAACAGAGTTATAGTTTGGTTTAGACCATTTCCCAAACACACCAGGCAAGCGAAATATAGTTACTGTGTTTTTAGTTGCCAATACATAATTTTCAAGAATACTTTCTGCTGCTAACTTACTTTTACCGTATTCATTATTTTCAGTTGCTTGAGTAGAGGAAGAAAAAACAATAGGAATATTCCTCCCACCTTCTTGAACTTCATCACAAATATATTTGGTTAGATCAACATTTACCTTAGTAAAATCAATAATATCATCAGGACGATTTTCACCGGCTAAGTGAATAATTACATCAGATTTTGATATCAACCTAGATAGTTTTTCTAAATTATCACTTCGTATAAATTTAAGTACTCTAAAATTTTCTTCTTCTTTAAGTTTTATCGAAAGATTTGAGCCGATAAAACCATCTGCACCTGTTATTAATATACTTCGTGTTAAATTTGTCATATTTACATTTATGAAAAGCAGCTTTTATTCATTTAAACTCTTGATAAAATCTAATTTCAATAAAAGTCTTTTAGTTGCCTCAACGTCTAGTCTTTCAGTATTATGTGAATTATATTCATCCATATTGGTTATCTTAGTCTTACCTTCATCAACATATTTTTCATAGTTTAAATCGCGTGAGTCTTTAGGAACTCTAAAATAGCCTCCTAAATCTTGAGCTGATGCCATCTCTTCACGACTAAGCAAGGATTCATATACTTTTTCTCCATGACGAGTACCAATAATTTTTGTTTCATGTTGCGTATTTTTTAAAAGATCTTTCAAGGCTATGGTTAAAATTTCAATAGTAGATGCAGGAGATTTCTGTACAAAAATATCTCCAGAAGACCCATGCTCAAATGCATACAATACTAATTCAACTGCATCATCTAGAGTCATCATAAAGCGCGTCATATCTGGATCTGTAATTGTTAGAGCTTTCCCTGTCTGTATCTGATTAACAAATAAGGGAATAACTGAGCCCCGTGACGCCATTACGTTTCCATACCTAGTAATACAAATGCATGTATTAGTACTTTCGCGTGATTTAGCAACGGCAACTTTTTCCATCATGGCCTTGCTAACTCCCATTGCATTGATAGGATAGACAGCTTTGTCTGTGCTTAAGCATATTACTCTAGCAACATTAAGACTTATTGCAGATTCAAGAACATTTTCAGTACCAAGTACATTAGTTTTAACTGCTTGTAATGGATGAAATTCACAGGATGGAACTTGCTTAAGAGCAGCTGCATGAAAAACATAGTCGACACCTCTCATTGCTGACTTTACACTATTAACATCACGAACATCTCCAATATAGAACTTCAATTTCTCATTATTGTATTTCTTTCTCATATCGTCTTGTTTTTTCTCGTCTCTGCTAAAAATTCTTATTTCTTTTAGCTCTGAGTCTAAGAACCTCTTAGTTACTGCATTTCCGAAAGAGCCGGTGCCACCAGTAACCATCAAAACTTTATCTTTAAAAATAGTATTAGAGTTCATTGCAATTTTTCCCATGTGATTGATTTTTAATAGTCTTCATTTTTGTATAACAATTTTACAGGGTAAGGTTAATGACCTCCACCTTTAAATATAATAATAATGCCTTTCCAGATAACCCATAGATCTAGCATCAGAAGATTTAAAGATGATCTTTTTATATACTCATCTAAATATTCGTATTCGTATATCGAATTACCCATTTCCTTAGTTCCTTTATTGATATGACCCAAGCCCAGGAGACCTCCCTTTAAAAGCGATCTTGTTACATTACCTTGCGCTTTATCTCTCTCATAATGAAGGACAGAAAGAGGTCGCGGGCCAACAATACTCATATCTCCTATAAAAACACTCCAAAATTGTGGGAACTCATCTAAATAATATTTCTTTGCAAATTGTCCAACAATAGTTCTACTCTCCTCATTCCATTCTGCAGAATAAGCAATCCAGTCATGTCTTTTTGCACCCTCTATATCAATAAATTTTGTTTTAATTAAACGTATCTTATATTTTGGTATTATTTTTCCTGCACTAATTGCGTTGTAATAAAATATCATCGGACCAGAATTTTCAGGAATTAAAAAACCTTCAATCACGTAAGCTAATTTTAGAAAAAATAATATAGGTATAGCAAATATCAGTAATATTAATGATATAACTTTATCAAATAAGGTCTTAAAAAAACGATTTGGCAGAGGGTCTGTTAAATTAAATATTTCTGAAAATTTATTTCGTATTTCATCAGTTGGAGGCTGATAAGGAAAAGCTTCTTTAGGTTCAATTTTATCATTCATTAGTTATTTATTTCCTCTCAAGTTTTTTAAATAATTTATTTATAATATAAAGGATTTCGGTTAATAAAGTTCTTCATCCTCTAGAATTGTTCTTGCTGCTGCCTCTACAGAGAAAATATTTTTTAGAAGAATTTTGGAGTTATTACCCATTTCATTTCTTAAATTAGTATTATTTAACAATTCTAATGCGTTAATTAGAAAAGAATCATCATTGCCATTAATAGCTATTAGGCCTGCGCCGGCATCCTCAACTATATCTTTAATATCATTATTAATATTTATACTACCTAAAATTGGCTTGCCTTGAACCATATATCCTAATAATTTTCCAGGAATATTATGAGTTGTATGTTCTTTATTTAAACTAAATAAACCAACATCGAATTCTGAAAGCATCTTCTTAAACTCATCCTGGGGGACTGGGGGCAATAATGTGACATTCTTAAGATTCTCGTTATTTAGTGAATTTTTAAGCATATTTAATGCAAACCCCTCTCCGACGATAACAAAATGAGCTCTGTTATCATACTGTAATGACTTAGCAAGACGAACTATATTTAACATATCTTGCTGAGGTCCGATATTGCCACCATAAAAAAATACAACTTTATCTTGTAAGCCCATCTCATTGCGAAATTTGCTATCAGCCTCAACAAAGTCGTCTGCAGCCCAATTATATAAAAGTTTTAATGGCTTGTTTACCCATGTCCTTGATTCAAACCAGCTTAAGTTCTTTGGCGATTCAATAGCAATAATATCTGCGGGTAGATAACAAAGCCATTCTATAAATCTGAAGTAGATGGCTATAGGTGAATACTTACTAATTAAACCTTCATCAAAAAACATTTGTGGATAGAAATCGCGAAGCACTAAATAGCTCTTGACACCCCATATTTTTTTTAGTTTTCTAACAAGTTGTCCCCAGAAAATTGATGGAGAATAATATATTATTAAATCATGTTTATTTTCTTTAAAAAAGACTTTACATACTCGCCAAGCTCGAAATGAAAGCAATGATTCATTTATTACTCGTTTTACCATAGATGTATTTTTTATTTTTCCAGATTTAAATCTGCAAATTCTTACATAATCAAGATTAGAAATCTCATATTGTGATTTTATCTTTGAGCAAGGAGTTATTACAGTAACTTCATGTCCATTGAGAGTAAATTCTGTTGCCAATTCATGCATCATTTTTCCAGCAACTTTTTTACTATTAGGTAAATAATCATCAACAATAATACATATCTTCATATTAAAGTACTCTCTTGGTCATTGCCTCAATCTGATGAATAAAACTAAATGTTTCATTTGCACATCGCATCCATGAATATTTTTTTGATTCTTTATAACTTTTTTCTGCCAACTCATATCTTAAAGAAGGAGAGTTTATTAACGTAAGAATTGCTTCTGAAATACTCTTTGGATCAAGAGGGTCGAAGTAAATACCATATTCTTTCAGCATTTCAGGCATTGGCCCTTTATCTGAAGATGCTATCGGCAGTCCAGAAGACATAGTCTCAAGAAGTATGTTTGGCATATTCTCACAACTTGATGCAAACAAACCCATATCTGCATTTGCATAATAATTATGCAATTCTTCAAAAGGCACTGATCCATAATAATTAATGAAATCACCGTCTTTATCAAGTTGATTGATTTTTCTATTCATTTTTTTTAATGCAGGTTTGTATGCAGGACCAATTAAATCTAAAATAATTGGCATGCCTTCAGTCCTTAAATTGTATATGGCCTCAATAACATTGCATTGATGCTTATATTGATCAATGATCGATACATAAATAATTCTATAAGGCTCTAATTTAGAGTATTCAGCTATATCTTTCTGATGTTTAGGCTCTCTATTAAATCTAGGATTCAAACCATGAGGAATTATCTTACTTAAACCATTAAATTCTTTAATAACTTTTGTAACTGTCTTGTAAGCATAGTCTGTTAAGAATATGAGTCCATTTGCTTTTTTAAAAGAAGAAGACTGGGTAAGTCTTAATAAAATTAACTTAAAAGCTAAAAAAGAAATTCCGAATCTCTTGAGTTCCATAAATTCAAAGGGAAGCAAGTTTTGACTCATAGCAACTACTGGAAAAAAATTACCTGAGTAACTTCCACCGGGAACAAAAAGTACAGAGCATTTTTGTTTTCTTGCGGCTATAGACAATCTAAAAACCTGCCAAAAAGTTCTTCTTAGCAGGCCTTTCTCAGAAGACTTTGGATTTAATTTATAAATAAATTTCTTATCATTAATTAGATTTAAAGTAGATAAAGGTCCCCAAATATAAATTTTATTAAAACTATGTAATTCAGGGTTAGCTTGATTTAGTAGCTCAACCAAGTGAGTAACTCCTCCACCGGCACGAATATTGGTTGCATCAATTCCAATTATAGAAAATTTTTTATTTTGAAAACTCATAATAATAATGAGCTATTGTTTAATAAATTTAACTGTAGCATTCAATCCTTTTTTTATGTTTGTCATGTCTCTAAGATCTATACTAAAGAAGTTTTCCATATTTTGAGTTGTGCCATTAGAATGCTTTGGATCTCCAGCCAATTGATCTTTATATGTTTTGATGGTTTCAACTCCTGTAGCATCTATCAATAAATTAGCAATTTCATTAATGGATATTGATTGTCCAGTTAAAGCATTAACTTGTTCACAAATAATTTTTTCTTTTACTTTTAATAATGACATAGATAATAAATTCACAATATCATCAACATAAATGAAATCTCTTGTTTGCTCGCCTCCAAATATCGTTATACCTTGACCACTCAATATTCTATCTATAAAAATAGAGATTACTCCTGAATAATTACTTTTTGGGTCTTGTCTAGGCCCGTAAACATTAAAAAACCTTAAACCAATACTGGATATGCCATATAGTTTATTAGAAATTCCTGCATAGATTTCCAATGCAAACTTATCTGCTGCGTATGGGCTCAGGAGATCTACATTTGGTTTTAAGTCATCTGCTGAATCAAGATTTCCATATACAGCTGCTGAAGATGCATAAACAAGAGAAGAGCTATTGGATTTACAAAAATCTAATATTTTAATAGTAGCTAATAGGTTTGATGAAGAGCTATTTTTAAAATCTGCAATTGATAAAGGAACAGAGGTTTGAGAAGCTAAGTGAAAAACTGTATCTATATTTTTTAAAACACTAAAATCAAAAGATTCTATTTTCTGTTCATAGAATTTTATATCACTAATAGAATTAGTTAAATTAGATATCTTACCAGAGCTTAAATCATCAATAACTGTAATATTATGCCCATCTCTTAGAAGATAATCGCAAAGGTGAGAGCCAATAAAGCCTGCCCCACCAGTGATAAGTATGTTCATAAGAAAGTTTCCAAAAATTATATGTTATAAATCTCAATATAATTATAGCTTACCTGCCTCCTGAAATCTGCTTGACTAAAATCATAAATAAGAAGATATAAGATTTAATTTTAATTTTTAAATTGCCATTTTTTTTTGCTAATAAAAAACTTTTTCTTGAATCAAAATAGTCATTTTTTGAAAATTTAAAACTTCCACTGACATAGCTCAAATAAGACTCTAATTCTTTCTTTTGCTTATTATTTAATATTGATAAAAATTCAGACGTAGCTTTTCTTGCAGGATTTGACATATCTTTTTGTGAAATACCAATATCATGAATTAGATAAAAACCAAGCACTTTGGGCACATGCTTAAAACTATCAGTTAAATAAGCTATCCTCATCCATGCATTGTAATCCTCAGCAGCAATCATATCTTGACTTTCATTCAGGCCACCAATTTTTTGAAGTAATTTTTTTCTAACAACAACAGAAGAGTTTGCTATCGGATTTCCATTAAGAACGAGATCGATAAGAACTGGAGTTTTTAAGATACGTGATTTTAGTTTTCTTTTCTTTGCTATTGAGTTCATCTTATAGACGATCTCAAGATCATGGTAAATTAAATCATTTGATTCATTAAGATAATCAGAGATTAGTTCAAGCTTGTTAGGTTCCCACCAATCGTCTGAATCTAAAAAAGCAATCCAGTCTCCTTTAGCTATTTTAATACCTTCATTTCTTGATTTGGCTATTACTCCATTATTATGAATTTTTAAGTAACTAATATTATTATTACTATTATTTGTAATAAAATCATCCACCACATTAGACGTTTCATCTGTTGAGTAATTATCAATAACTATTAACTCCCAATTTAAATAGGTTTGATTAGCTACTGAATTAAGAGATTTTTTTAAAAAGCTAGCATGGTTGAAAGTAGGAACAATTATTGAAATTAAAAATCTATTTTGAGGGCTTTTGCTTGTCATTATTTTAATAATTCATATTGGGGTCTTTGGAATCTTCTATTCTTATGATTTGAGAGGCAGTAACAATAGAAAACCAAAACAAAGGATAATGTATTGGATCTAAAACTAATGCAGATAATAAAAAGAATACCGATATAATAGAGCTACGAGTTAGCATATATAAAATTAATAACTGAATGATTGTTCCTATAATTCCTGTTTCATATATTGAAAGGGTGAGACCAGAATTAAATGCCTTCACAAAACCCCCGTCAAAGCCTATGCCATGACCTAACAGTATTTGTGAAATGCTGGCAATATCCATACTAATAAAAAAAAGTAAAAATCTTTCAGTCCTATCTTCAGATGATGAATATGACAAAATATCGATTGATTGAAATAATATGAATATAGTGAGGGCTAATAGAGCAACACCAAAAAAACTAAGAGTTGATTTTGTTTTTTTAAATCCGTATAAAATAAATAAAACTGCATAAAAAGTCATCGAAAAGGTTAAAAGCCCTCCAAGGAAGTTAACCTTAGCAAATCTAGAGGAACCTGACTTTAATAAGGGTGCGACAATTGCTATGTTTGCAGCATAGAATATACTAGCATGAGCACCTTCAACAAAATAAAAAAAGCTTCGATAAAGAAAAAAACCATCAAAAATATTACGTTTAAAATGAACTCCAAATGGGGTCACTAAATGACTTCGTACTTCGTCCTTGAAACCAAATAAGTCAAATTCACCAAGAAGAACAAGGTATATTAAGCTAAGTATTGAAAAGATAACTACTAAATAGAAAAAACCTACATAAAAATTAAGCATGCTATATTTTCTTTGAATGCTTGCTTGAAAGTACCTGTATAGAGCCCATCCAAAAAAAATAGTTAAGCAATAATTTCCAGCTGAAATAAGCCCCTCCACACTAGATGAGCTTAAGTAAAAAAGAATGATTAATACAATAAAAAGTACTGCTATTATCAAATCATCTATATAAAATTTTCTGTTACTAATAAATAAATAAAGGCTAATAATAAAAAAATATCCTATCCTTATAAATGGATTAATCACCTCAGAGAAAAAAAAGGGTGCGTACATAATGACTGGTAAAAAAATGAAAATATTTTTTAAAGTACTGACTTTGATTTTTTCTAATTTTGCTAAATTAAACATGTTGTATTTTAGGAGATTTTTTGCAAAATTTTATCAAATTATCTATTTCTTCAAGATCACGATTATATTTTAAGTGCAACCCTAGTGAATTAAGTTTATCAGTCCTAAAGATAAGTGGTTCAATATTTTCAATATCATTATTTTTAATAGGGAGTTTAATTGGTGGCTTGAAACCCATAACTAAATAACACCTATCTTGAACTAATTTAGCTATGTCAATGACACTGCTAGAGAGACTAGAGCCAAGATTGATAATGCTATATTTCTCTAATTGTTCGCTATTTTTGATTAAATGATTTATAGCCAAGCTAACATTAAGAATGCTAATAAAATTCCTCTCTTGAATTCCAGAACTTTTTAAAACTAACTTATCATTCTGTGCTGCCTGCATGCATAAATCATTTATTAGAAGCATCCAGCAATTAATTTTGATGTCTGCTGGAGACCCAAAAGCATTGGATAATCGAATTACAGTGCTTTTCATTTTACTATTATTCGTTGCTTTGAAAATACCTTTTTCGCCAGCAAGATGGGTCGAAGCATATGGATGTGAGTTCTCTGCATATGTCTCTTCAGTTATGATGCCCTGCAGTGGATTAGAGTAAACGTGGGCAGTAGATATATAAATAAAGTGCTTCACCTTCATCTTTTTTGCAGAAGTTGCAAATAACTTTGTTGCAGTTCCATTAAATTCTAAGGCTTTTTTAGGGTCGATTAAACAATCTTTTGCATTCATCCCAGCTGCATGAATCACTATATCAATATCTTTACAGTTATTTTCAAGAGATTTTGAATTCTTCCATTCAAATTTTGAAACTTTTGCACTTAATAGCCATTTTGGTGGGAGCTTGTTTTGACGTGATCCTAAGACCACTTCATGTCCAAGACTAGAAAAATATTGACCTAGCCTACCTCCAATAAATCCAAACCCACCAGAAATAAGAATACGCACTAGTATCTATTTAGACCAAGGTGCGCCTTTTAACCACAAAGATTCTAATAGCTCATGATCGCGTTTGGTATCCATACAATGCCAAAAACCATCATGTTTATAGGCCATCAATTCACCTGCCCTGGTAGCTGCTTCAAGGGGCTCGCGCTCCAACATAACCTCATCTCCCTTAATTAATTCAAAAAATTTAGGCTCTACTACAAAATATCCACCATTAATCCAGCCATTATGCAATTGAGGTTTTTCTTGAAAGCTTGTTACCTTAGATCCATCTAACTCAAGCTCGCCAAAACGAGCTGCGGGTCGGACTGCTGACATGGTAACCATTTTTCCATGGCTTTTATGGAAGCTAAGAAGTTCATCTATATTAATATCAGCAACACCATCTCCGTAAGTTATCATACATGTTTCATTTCCAATAAAGGATTGCATTCGTTTTACACGACCACCTGTCATTGAATTACCACCAGTATCGGCTAAGGTTACTTTCCAATCGACAGCATTTACTTGATGCGGATTTACAGACCCAGAAGCTAAATCAACCGTAAAGTCAGAATTAAGTGAATGATAGTTTAAAAAATAATCTTTAATTACTTCTGCCTTGTACCCTAATGCTACGTAGAAGTCTTTATGTCCAAAACCTGCATAAGTTTGCATAATATGCCAAAGAATCGGCTTACCGCCTACCGAAACCATTGGCTTGGGGATTAAGTCAGTATATTCAGATAAACGAGTTCCAAAGCCACCTGCAAGTAGTATTACTTTCATAAAGTTAACTCCAATTATAATTAATATCAGCTAATGATAAGCGCTCAACCTCATTAACATTATGGGGAATGCTAGCTATATTCATTACTAAACTATTTTTTGATTCAGATCCTTGAAAACCAAACCATATTCCGGGAGGGACGGTTAGACGAAAATAATTATCTTCACCTATTTCTTCAGTTCGAAATTCTACTGCGTTAGATTTTTTAGAGCAGTAAAATACAAATTTAACCTTTCCAACTGGAACTACTAAATTTAATGTCATACTAGTATGCCGCTTCCATGCTTTTATTGAGCCTTTAGATACCCATGAAAAATAGGCTTCACCAAAACCATCATAGCCATTATCACTTTTTTTCATAGCATGAAGAACATTGCCTCCTTCAACAGAAATCTGATTTAACTTAGTTACTAAGATAGTATCAAGCATTATTGAGCCCAATCCAAACCTTGTTCTTTTGCGATTGCAGTATAGTCATCAATTTGTTGATTGGTAGTTGCTAGAATTACCTTTGGGCTTTCGTAGTATGAACGATACCATTGAGCAGTCATGCGAACAGTGTCTTCAAAACCCATAACTGCATGCCAGTTTAAATGATGCAATGCTTTGTCGCAGTTAAGCTTCAACAAACCTGATTCATATGGACCCTCTTTAGATTCAGATACATCTCTCCATTTTACTTGATCCCAGTGCAATGCCATTTGTTTTACCAATTCAAGAACACTATGATTTTGTTGAGCCTGCGGACCAAAATTTAAAGGCTCTCCATGCAATTCAGGTTTATTTGATAAAGCTATAGCTTGATTTAAGTAGCCACTTAATGGCTCAAGGACATGTTGCCACGGACGAGTTGAATGCGGATTACGTAATTCAACCAGACCCTCTAAAGACCAGGCTTTCACACAATCAGGAACTATACGATCTACTGCCCAATCCCCTCCCCCAATAACGTTACCAGCTCGTGCTGAAGCAATTCTTACTTTGCTGTTTTCTTTTGGAAAGTAAGATTTTATATGAGAGCGTATTGCTAGCTCAGCAGCACCCTTTGAAGCGCTATATGGATCTGGCCCGCCCATAGGATCACTTTCACGATAACCCCAAACCCATTCAACATTGTCATAACATTTATCGCTTGTAATCATAACTACTGAGCAATGCTTATCCAATTTTCTTAGTGCTTCCAAGATATGCAATGTACCAAGTACATTAGTATCCCATGTTTCAATTGGATCATCATAAGAGCGACGAACTAGAGGCTGAGCAGCTAAATGAAAAACAAAATCGGGATCTGCTGAAATAATAGCCTGTTCTAATTGCAATCTGTTACGAATATCAACTCGCAGATCATTCATATTTTTAGCTAGCTCGGCTGCAGTAAAATGAGAAGGATCCGTTGTTGGATCAAGCGATATTCCTGTTACCTTAGCCCCAAGCTTTGTAAGCCATGCAGATAGCCAAGACCCCTTAAAGCCTGTATGACCTGTAATAATTACATTTTTACCATTAAAATTTTCTGATAATAAGTTTGATTTATTTATATTCATATCTGCCTTTAAAAAATTAAATCAGATGGTTCAATTAGATAAGCAGTGGCATCATAACTTTCAGTTATTATCTGATAGCCAAATGAATTTAAATGATTACAAACATTTATGAAATCATCATTTGACATAACTAGATTTCTAATCCCATGTTCAAATCTTATTATTTTTGGTTTAATTTGATTGAAATCAATAGACATCAAAATTTGATAATCATAACCCTCGGTATCAATTAGTAACAAATCAAGACTATCAACAGAATTTAATTTGATGAAATCTGAAAATGAAATACATTTAACAGGAACTTCTTCCATATAATCTGAATTAGGTATGAGTTTTGTTTTTTCCCAATGAGTTTTGTCAAAAGAAGCTACCCCGCTTGCAAATTCTGGGATTTTTGCAGCATATGATGGCTTAACTCTATGTAATATCATTTGAGCATCTGTTTCATGAATGGCTAAATTAAATGGCCTTATATCAGGACATAATTTATAGTTTTTAACTAATTTTTTATAGATATCTGGTAGTGGCTCTAAAACAAAACCACTTACCTTTGACTTGTTATCTATATTAAACTTATAAATTGGGTCATTCATAACACCGTCATTTGCTCCAATTTGCATAAAAGAAAATTTCTTATGCACCTCAAGATGCCTATATAGAAAACTTTCGAAATCAAATATTGAATATGGACCAATTTTTGAAATACGGTAACCACTTAGTGACAGTAAATAGCGTAGGGGTTTTTTTATTAACTGAGATATTCTTTTCATAGTAACTAGTTTAAACCATTGTCATGGTTTTTAAATTTTATAAGCAGCTATTTATTCGATGATTGAACAACTCTTTACTTAAAAGATCTTATTTTAATCTAAAGGATCTACTATTAAATTAGATCTACCAATATTGCCACCGTAAGGAAGAGCAGTAATAGATCCAGTGAGGGTCAGGTCATCTGTAGGATCCCAGACTCTTGCAACAACAGCTACAGAATACTTATCAGATATATTTTGATTTGATGTATGCACCAATCTTCTATCAAAAATGATTACATCTGTTGGAGATGCATCACAATAATGCTCTTTATATTTCTCAAGTAAGTTAGATGGTATTTCATATTGAATAAAAAAATTGCTTTTATTTTTAGTATCATTGTTATACCCCTGATAATCAGAAAAAGGGAAATCACGCAGATGGGTCTTCTCTTTGAACGACATTGTGCCATTTTCTTTTGATTTTTTATCAAAAAGTGGGAGCCAGATATTAAGAAAACGTCTTCTCTTTGGATAATAATGTGCCTCTGAATGCCATTTATATAAAAGCCTTTCTGTATTTGGGCGATTAACAAATAAAGCTGGTCCATCAACTAAAACTGAATTTTCTTTGCTTCCTAATATCGATGTACATATATTATTAAATTTTTGATTGAAAATAGCTCTCGCACCAAAGGATGATGTTAAGTATTTTTGAACTTGATAAAGAGCCTCTTTATCATCTTGTTCCATCATTTCGTAAATAGAGGAAAATTTTTCAAAATTTGAGGTATTACTATTCTCAATTTCAATAGCCTTTTCTCTGTAATCTCCAAGTTTTTTAGCTTGAAGTAAATATAAATCTACAAGTGTTTTTTCAAAGTTGTTTAACTCATCTACAGTATAGAAATTCTTTATTACCGCGAAGCCAAATTCTGAAATTTGTTTATTTATTGAAGAAGTCTCTTCTGAACTTAAATTATTATTATTCATAGTGTAGATTTTATCATAATGATTTTTTTTTTTGAATTCTTTCGTAGATTAATTTAGAAAAAATTATAAATTTCTTTGAATTAACTGATCATATTTCGAAGCCATCTTTAACGCAGTATATCTTTTAATAAATGCAACTCGTCCATTATTACCAAGATCAAGAGCTAATTGTTTATTTTGAAGGATATGAATAATAAAATTAGCGAATTCCAATGGCTTATCTTTTGAGCAAACATATCCCGCATTGGTATTCTCTAGAACCTCTGGCATGCCACCAACATCCGTAGTAATTACTGGGATGCCATATGCCATTGCCTCTATGATTGTTAGCCCAAATGATTCATATTCCTGAGATGGAACAACAACTATACTTGCTTGAGTATATAATTTTTTAATATCTTCAATATGGCCACCTAAAAAAACATTTTTATTTAATTGAAGCTTGTGGACTTCATCTAAAACTATCTTTTTTTGAAGTTGGGAGCCATGCCCATGTATTCTAAGCTCCATATTAGGAAACTGTTGAACTACTTCTTGAAATGCTTTCAATAAAAATTTATGGCCTTTCCTCTGTTCATAGGTAGCTAGCATTAAACAATACGAACTATTTTTTTTAAGGAAATTTTTGCCCAAAGTTTTTGTAACAGGATCTTCAATACCATTATAAATATATGATAGTTTTTTTGACCCAATAAAAGCCCTTCTGTTATTTAATGAGTTTAGACAGTTTTTTGAAACGCTTACAATATCTTTTGAAAATTTTTCTACCATAAAATCAATGGCGTTTTCAAAAGGTCTTTCATACCATTTTGATGAAGTCGCTGAGTTATGAAAATTCATTATTGCAGATTCAGGCTTGTTAGCAAATCTCCATGCTATAACAGCACATCTACATAGCAAACTAGCTGGATAGCCTCCATTAACTACAATTAATCTATCATAATCACTCTTTGTAAAGACGATAGTTAGTGAGATTACATACCATGGAAAAAGAATTGGGTATTCAATTAACCTATAAATAATTTTAAGAATTCTTCTTGAAAAAATCCTGAAAAAATTTCTACTTGTATTATTTATAAAAAAGTTTGATGTGAATAGTCTGTTATATTTCTTAAAAATTACTCTATCAGGAGATTTATTAATTATGTTCGTTAAACCAGCATGAGATTCATTACAAATCAAAGAAATTTGATCATCCTCTCTTGGCCACGAATTAAAAATATTTATAAGAAATGTATCTAAACCGCCCTTGTAGTAGATTTCAGTATAGAAACAGATTCTCATAATATTTCTTTTTTTAAAATATTTTTTATATTACTAACTTTATTTTTACTTTCAGTAGCATATCTAATGCAGAAAGATATTCTTGCGCTTTGTACGTCGTCATGATTCCACCATAAATCCACATTATCCCAAACTTTATTTACTTTTTCTGCTGCAGAGATTGTTGATAAATGGATTATGCCGGCCTCAACCAGCTTTTCGTAATGTGGAATTGCAGAGTCTCTAATGTGATCTAAACCGTTATCCCAAAATGCAATAACAGGTATATTTTTTGATAACAGCTCAAGTATTCCGGTTGAGTCATAAGAAAATACGGTTAATCTATTTTGAGGAATTATTCTATCCAACTTACCATCTCCAAGATCAATGTTAATTTTTGGGTTAACCTCTCGCCACATCTTTGCCTCAAGAGGGTTTGTATACCTGTGAGAGGGCAAAAGCCTTAAGGTTAAATCAGATCTTACATTACTTGCTAAAGAATTATAGAAGCTGACTTGATCTTTAAAATATTTCCTATGCTCTGCAATTCTATCCCAGGTATCAACTCTGTGATAAACCATATCTTGTACAAGAAGAAGTCCTCCTTTTCGGTTGTATTCGTTATTGTTGAAATTTAATTCTTTTAGAATAAATAAAGGTTTGTGCTGATCAAGTTTATCCGACCAGCCCCATGTTAAGAAAATATCAGATGTAGCTTCTTCAACACTTGGATTCATATAATAAGATGTGCCGTAGTTACCTCCGTGCTGTCCTACAGCATATTTTGATCCCTTGGCGACTTTGTTGGCTGTCCAAAATTTAAATACCTCATCGGTATCAAAAGCATTGCTTGTAAAGATAAGCTTTGGATTTTTTGGCCAGTGCAAATTATTTACCACAGTATTTAATTCTTTATAACCCTCTAAAAAACAAATAGGAATTACATCAAAAATCATCTCATGAATTATTTTATCTATTCTATTTATTGGATCATATGTCATTTTATCTTTTAGACTTTCTCTTAACTTAATATCAGGAGAACTCACAAATTTAATATTTTCACTAGACCATAGTTGTGGGAATTGACCCATTTTTAATTGAAGCTTTACTTCATTTAATATCCCCAAATAACTATGAAGAATAAAACTATTATTATTTTTTTGAAAAAATCTGCATGATCGAGCAATCCAATCTTTTACAAAATTTAATATTTTTTTATACAGTGGTTTTGGATAACTTAAGCCTTTGAAATAAAATCTATTAACTGTATTTCTTGGTATGTAATTTATTTGAAATCCATACTCGAAATACGTTAATATTTTTTTATACAATACATTATTCCATTGATCATCATTAAAAGCCCATTGAGAGGAATTTGTATCTTCAGTTGCTAATATATAATTATCATCGCTGAAAAGAGAACAACCTGATATCTCATACTTTTCAAAACATTGTTCAATAGTGCTGATACGATTTATCATTGCATTTATATATCTTTTAAACCAGTGTCCAAGAATTATATTCCAATACCTTTTGTCATGATTTGTACAATGATATTCATTTAATATATTAATTAAAATTTCAAAAAGTTCATCTGAAATTTCTTTAGCTTTGATCAAATCTCTTTCTTTTGATTGCCTAGAGAGGCCATAAGGTTTTGCCACTATTGCATCCATATTTTCCCAGAGATACCTCCTTTCATGCAGACGACACCACTCACCTAGGAATAGCGTCGGTTGATCTAATTTCCAGGAGCTCTCTTCTGAAGAAAGTATTAAATAGCGAGATACCATAGTCATTTTGCAGATTTATTTAATTAAATCCCTTTGGGTATATGCCTCATCATATAACTTATATAGTGAGCCTCCCTTCCATATACTTTTTGAATCACTTATGTGAAATTCTCGTTCATCTAAATCTAATTTCATAGTATCGGGAGTATAAGTTTGTATTTTTAATGCATGAGCATCGGTATTTGCTGCAGCCTCTTCAATTTCTAATGCTCTATCGAGTGATTGATTATGATTACAGGACATTTTAGCAATAACAAATGCGTTGTGTTCAATTCCTATGTCAAAGTTTTTAATTTTCAATATTATTCTCTCTAGATAAATTTTTTTCTTACCGGTATACCAGCATTTTCCATCGCTGCTTTAGCACCTAAAGGAGTTTGTTCGGTGAAGTGAAACATACTTGCTGCAGCAACTGCATTAGCTCCAAACTTACTAACCGCATCAATCATATCTTGATAATTTCCAGCTCCTCCTGAAACAATTACTGGTATTTTTACTGCTTTGATAATAGACTCAATCAGTTTGAAGTCATAGCCTTCCATTGTTCCATCTTTTTCAATTGAGGTCAGGAGTATTTCTCCAGCACCACGATCTTCCATTTCAATAGCCCATTCAATCGCATCTTTACCTGTAGCTTCTTTGCCTGAGTGACTATAACAATCCCACCCTTTTCCATGTTTTTTAGTCATTACATCAACGCTCGCAACAATACATTGACTTCCATAGCGGCTAGCAATATCACTAATGAGCTGGGGATTTGAATATGCTGCAGTATTTACACTGACCTTGTCAGCACCAACTCGAAGCAGTTTTTGTACTTGTTCTATATTAGTTATTCCACCACCAACTGTTAAAGGAACAAAGCATTCCTGAGAGAAATCAGATATTGATTCAAAATCTAATTCATCAGATGAGAGATGGGCAACTATATCAACTAAAATTAATTCATCTACCTCTCTTTGATTGTAAACCTTGACAGAAGGAAGGACAGATCCAACTCGCCTCCAGCTATCAAAACCTACTCCTTTAACAAGTCCAAAGTCTTTCCATAGCAAAGTAGGAATTACTCGAGTTTTCAACATGTTGGATTATTTATGAAATTTTGTAATATCTTAAATCCAGCTCGAGAACTTTTTTCAGGATGAAATTGAGTACCCCAAATATGCTTATTTTGTACAGCTGCAATCACAGAAATATCATAGTCTGTGGTTGCAATTATATGATCTGGATTGTCAGGAATAAAAACATAACTATGTACGAAATAAAAATCAGTATTATTCGGTATTTCATTAAACAAACTGTTCGATGTGTTTTTTATCTTTACTTCGTTCCAGCCAACATGGGGAACGTTAAGTTGACAACCTAAATCATCTAACCTTAATACGGAACCAGGAATTAGTCCTAGGCCTTTATTACCTTTTCCATCTTTGTTTGTCGCGCCCTCTAAACCAAAAGATGCAAGAAGCTGCATCCCTAAACATATACCCAGGATAGGTTTTCCGGCTTCTTTTACCTCTTCTAATATTGCTTTATTCCAACCATCCCTTTCAAGTATTTTGGCACAATCAGTAAAGCTTCCGACCCCTGGAAGAATGTAACTATCTGCAAAATGCATATCATTAGGGCGATTCACTAAAACAGGTGTGACCTTAAGCTCCTCAAGCGATCTGACTATGGAACCAAGATTACCTACCCCATAATCAATTACCGCAACTTTCACTAGTTGTCGTAATTAATTTTTGTTAAATTACCGTATTCATCTTTTATTAAAGATCCAGAGGAATCTCTTTTGAATATTTTTTTATTAGTAAATTGATCACAGATTTTGGTAAACTCATCAACTGTTATTTTTAAAGGCCGTAAGATTTCATCTAGATTCTTTCCTAAATATTCAGATGGAAACTTACCATCAAGACTTTTTACAGTCTCTAATCCATCTTGACGAGTAAGCCTCTGTCTTCGAATATGAGTACATGCCAAGTCTGTGGCTCTGCCAAAACCAAATTTTAAAAATTTAAAATAATCATGAATTCCAGTTTGATGATTATCTAAGTTTTCATAACTTACCATAGATCCCTCAACAACTTTTTGGTAATTATAGAAGCCATTAGCTTGGGCAATTAATGCATTCGACAACCCATCCCATGGGATATAATGACCTAAAAACAAGCCAGTTACGCCTACTTTTTTAAGCTCATCATCAGTTGGATAAGTGTATGAGATTAAATGCTTGGCTTCGATACCCTCCATTCCGATTATATCTCCAACACGCATACCAAGAAGGCCTCCAAATTCTTCTAACCACCTTCTATTTAGTACATTGCTTCCAGAAGCAGCAGCTGGACCTCCATACTCATTTTGTGAATTCTCTCCCCATACAATTAGAGGAACATTAAACTGAACTGCAGCTCTAACAGGAATTGTAAATATACCTACGTGTTCGGGCCAAGAAATATCTCCTACCTGTTTTAAACCAATGCTATTAAGTTTTGCTCTAATTAAGGGGTTCGGTGACATTTCTACATAATCAACACCCATATGTTTAATTGCATCAATATTTTTTCTCCCCAATTCAGAGAGGTCGCAAGTAGTTGATGTAACACATAATGGATTTAGTCCCATCTGCAGCATTCGAACCACTTGATAGGTGCTATCTTTTCCTCCACTAACAGGAACAATGCAGTCCCAATTTGTATTATCTTTGTTTCGGTATTTTTCTAAAACTTCTTGAAGTTCATTGTATCTCTCATTCCAATTAACTTCTGTGCGTTCTTCATAACTTCTACAAGCATTGCATACGCCGTCTTCATCTAGGCGTAAATCAGGTTTTGTATCAGGCATGACACATTTTTTACAATATATAAGCATATTTATTTATTTTCCATCAAGAACCAAGTAATATCATCTTGAGGAAACTTGGGATCTCTTCTATAAGCGAAACCATAGTCAATAAGCTGCATATTAGGATGGCGATCCATGATCTCACCAGCGAAATCTCTTTTAAATAATCTATCCATGTGACCTCTGTAAGGTATGGCTACAGGAGACGGATTGTAATATTCTGCTACAAGTAAATATTTGTTACATGATTCAACAAGTTTATCGTAAACATTGTTTAACTCATCTGGATTTATGTGAATAAGCACCCCTTTAATTAAGGCTAGATCAAAAGACTTTTCTGGAACAAAATCAAATATTGAGCCTTCAAAAATATTTTCAGGCGATATAATTTTCTTTAAATCTACTACTGCATCGGAATTAATTTCAACTGCATGATGCTTCTGTTCAGGATAAAGCAATTGCAATGCTTTGATATTCATACCAATATTAGCGCCAAACTCTATACAGGTTTTAATATCCTGTGTAGATTTTAATGAGTTTGCAAAAAACTCTAAGTTACTAGCTAATAATTTACTACCCTCATTCCGTTCAATATAGTCTGTACCGAAGTTTCCAGCCCAAAAATTTTCTTGATCAGTTTTAAAAGACATTTAAAATACTCCTTATTATTATATGATTTTTTGCAATTATAATTCTTATTGATTCATTGCGCTATATATTATTTCAGCCCTTCGCCAGTCATCCATCGTATCAATATCAACAACCCGCCAATTAGGTATTGGATATCCAAGACCTCCATTATGAATATTAGGATTTGTAAGCCAGGCACTTTCCTTGCCCCAATAAAACTGACCAGCATCATGATATGTTAATTCAATATCTTGAGTTCTTGTTAATTCAAATTTAGGATTAAGTGATTCCATTGTCCCATCATTTTTAAGCGTAAGTGCTCGAAATATATTCGATGGATATTCTGTTACAGGGAAACAATAATTCGCTTTCTTTTTTTTCATATACAAAAGAGACTTTTTAAGGTCTTCGGTGCTTATAAATGGAGCTGTAGGATAAATGCAGCAGATATTTTTGAATTTATATCCGATATTTTTACAAGCTTTGATTGCATGAGCAATAACTGGTTGAGTTGAAGTAAAATCATCAGCAAGATGCGGCGGCCTTCTGAAGGGTGTTACCGCACCAAACATCTTAGCAATATCGGCAATTTCGTTATCATCTGTGGTAACAATGACATGTTCAAAGAGCTTAGATTCTAAAGCTGCTGATATAGCATATTCAATCATTGGTTTGCCACAAAAATTTTTTATATTTTTACGAACAATTCTCTTGCTGCCACCTCGAGCAGGAATTATTGCAATATTCACGAGGTAATAATTTGATTCAAAATATTTATAACCTTATCTTGTTCTTCCTCCGAGAGGGCAGGATACATTGGGATGCTTATTGCTTCTTTAAAATAAGACTCTGCTTGCATACAATAGCCTTCATTGAAGCCTAAATTTTCATAATATGGGTGACGATAAACTGGAATATAGTGCAAATTAACACGCACTCCAGAATTATAAATTTCTTTAAATGCCTCATGTTGTGTTTTTTTTATTTCATCTAGTTTTAAACGAATTACATACAAATGAAATGCTGAGTAACTATCATCATGCTGGAATGGTAAATTTACAGGTAAGCCTGATAATCCTTGATCATACCTATCAGCAATATCATGACGCTTAGAAATAAATTCATCAAGACGTTTCATTTGACTAAGACCTAGAGCTGATTGAATATCAGTCATGCGATAGTTAAAACCAAGATCTATCTGTTGGTAATTCCATATTTCATTTTCCGGTCTAGGTTTTTGATCTGAGCTAAGATTAGAAATGCCATGACTTCTATACAATCTCATTTTTTTATTTAAACTATCACTGTTAGTTACTGCCATACCTCCCTCTCCAGAGGTTATTATTTTAACTGGATGAAAGCTGAATACAGTTATGTCACTATAAAGGCAATTACCTATCGGCTTGTTTTTATATTTTCCACCAATAGCATGGGAACCATCCTCAATAATTTTAAAATTATACTCAAGACTTAATTTGTAAATTGCTTCCATATCGCAAGGCTGCCCGCACAAGTGAACAGGGATAACAACTTTTGGTAGTTTGTCTAATTTTTTGGCGTTTATTAATTTTTTTTCTAGCTCACTCGCGCTCATATTAAATGTAAAAGCGTCAATATCAACAAAATCTACTGTCGCGCCACAATACAAAGCACAATTTGAACTTGCAACAAAAGTATTTGGTGATGTCCAGACGATATCACCATTACCAACTCCTAATGCTAAGCAAGCAACATGCAAAGCACTTGTTGCACTATTCGATGAAACTGCATGATTGGCGCCACAATACTCCGAAATAGCCTGTTCAAATTTTAAACCGACAGGCCCTTGAGTAAGCATATCAGATTGCAAGACTTCAACTACAGAATCAATGTCATCTTGATTAATATCTTGACGCGCGTAATTAATGATATCCATAAAAAATTATCCTATAAAAAAACATTATACCTTTAGTTAGTCAACTTTTTTAGAAGTATGATTTAAATATGTATTGAAATTATTACATATTCATTTGATGTGAGCCTGAAGCCTCTCTCATTAGGTCTAAGTATTCGGCATCTATAAAATCATAATTATTGAAATATTCTTTTTTTAAACCAAAATAATTTTCATATGAATCATAATTAAATTCTGGTGACATTGTTCCTTCTGGTAATATGACTAGAAGTTCTATACCTTCTGATATAAGTTTTACATTAGATCTATAATCTGAAAGATCCTCATCAGGCATTAAAAATGGCTTCTTGTCTGCATAGAAATGGCCCATCAAAGGAGGAACACCAAGATAATCACATCCTAAAAGGACAGCTTTGCTGTAACCCATATACTTAGCTACACCCAGCATGATATCAAGTGCTGCTTTACAGTTAGTAAAATTTCCTGATATATCATCACTTAAAGTTTGGCTTCCTTGGAAGGAATGATAATAAAAAATATTTTTCCTTCTGCAAACCTTCGAATAAATATTGGTAATGTTGACAAATGAGACAATCTTATTTGATTTAAATATCTTATTAAAGATATTTTGAATTTTATTTATTTGTAATTTTTTTGCATCAGGATGTTCATTGAATTGAATTGGATAAAGGCTATATGAGTCAGAATGAATATAATATTTTATATTTAAAGATTTTAATCTATTATCAATAAGTGAATAAGAACAAACAATAATGTCATTTTTCGGTAATTTTGAAATATCATAGTATTTTAAAGAGCCTCCATTGGCTAGGATAAAACAAGTCTTGCCAGAATGCATATTCCTAAATTTTTTATTTTTTTTTACAATTGGTTTATGTAGAATCCAAAAATACTTTAAAAAAAACTTGAGCATTTTTTTCATAATAATTAGTTAATTTTAACTGCTATATCCGTGTAAGAACCTATTATTTGTATCTCACCATCTTTGATTTCAATTATTTGAGAACAATTTCTTAAGGTACTTATTCTGTGTGCAATTATTATCATGGTAAGTTCACTGCTTAATTTATCAATTGTTTCCATGACAGCTTTTTCAGTATTATCATCAAGCGCGCTAGTTGCCTCATCAAATACTATTATCTTTGCATTTTTATATAACGCTCTTGCTATACCTATTCTTTGTCGCTGACCACCACTCAAGCGCACTCCTCTTTCACCAACAACCTCATTATATTTTTTTATTCTACCATCAATAAATTCTGATAGTTGTGCCCGTTCAGCTGCGGACTTAACTAAATCAAAATCTATTTCATCATATGGAACTCCAAAGGCAATATTTTCCGCAATTGTTGAATCTGATAAATATATTGACTGAGGAACATGTGCGATAGATCTTTGCCATGAAGCCTGTGCAGCATCTGAATCTATTTCAATGTTATCAACTAATAGCCTACCGGTTGAAGGTTTCAACAGGCCCATTAATATATCTACAATTGTGCTCTTTCCACTTCCAGTAGTTCCAATTATGCCAATTACACTCCCTTTCATAATATCTATATTAGTTTCTTTAAAAACCCATGGAGTATTTATGTCATATCTAAAAGATATATTTTCTAAAGTGACTTTTTCTTTAAAATCTATTGGATCTAAATCTTCGTTATTAATATATTCGGGTAAGGGTTGATGAAGTAATTCTAAGACATCTGACAATGCATAACGATTTCCAACAACAACTGACCAGTTTCCATATATTTGTTGAATTATTGGTAAAAGTCTTTGGGCGCCTAGTGCTAGAAAAGCTAAGATAGACAGAGAGTCGGTTATATTGCCAGATTTGTTTAAAACAAGAACAAAAATAGCTATCAAAACTAATCCAAGTGATTCCATTGCGTACCTAGGAAATTGATTTATAAATGCGTTTTGTACAAACCCTACTCTTACTTTATTGACTGCTTTATCATATAGTTCTACGTAAACATTTTGACTGCCATCCAACAAAACATCTCTTATAGATCCCAATCCCTCTTGAAGGGATTTGACAACTTGATTTTGCTGTTCAGCCACAATTGAACTATTTAACTCTAATCTTTTCTTTGTAAGTATTGCTATTAAAATATACGCAAGGCCAAAACTAAATGCTGTAGCTAATGCCATAATCGGATCTACAATTATTAAAGTAGTAACAATAGAAACAAATAAAAATATAGAAGTTATAAAAACCGTTACTGAGGTAAGAACTCCTGTAATAGCTGCAACCTTTTGCGTTATCCCAGAAATTATTTCACTACTGCTTCTGGAAATGTGAACAGAGTATGGTTGAAAAAGAGTTCTTTTATATAAATCTATACTTAAATCTGCGCCGCACCCATTACCGAATTGAATAGTAGCCCATACTAAAAATAACCTTAAGCAGCCAGCAATAATTGCAGCAAGACCAAAAGCTATAGCTAAAGGAAAAACTAAATCAGTACCCTTGGTGATTCCAATCATTCCGGCAAAATTTGCCACTATGGAATATTCCATTACTTTTTCAGGTTGAGTAATTGCTGCAATAAAAGGTATTACAGAACCCAAACTTACCACTTCAGAAAATGCACTAAAAATAGTTAAAACTGCTAAAAGTCTTAATTGACGATGGCGATACAAAGACAATCTACCCCACAATGATTTCAATAAAAAAAATAGCGAGTTATTCATTCAATTTTGTTTACGAGTGTAATGCATCACTAAGACTAATAAAGTTGAAAAAATACCACCCAGGAGAGTTCCTAAAATACAAATTATTGAACGCCTTGGTTGCGACTTTTGTTCAGGAACCATGGCCGGACTTACTGATGTAAAAACATACTCAGGACTTGCTACCGCTAGCATCTTATTCTTAGTCTGTTCTTCGATGATAGTGTAGAAAACTTCTTGCATCCCTGAAATAGATGTTTGAGCAATCTGCTCCTCTAAATATTCAATGGTACGAGTTGCTTCAACTATTTTACGTTTCTGCATATAAGTATTTATTGAACTAACATAGAGATCTAACCAATGTTTGGCAATTTGAGGAGAATAGTACTCCACAGAAACCGTGATTAGACCAGAATTGGTATTTTCTGATACTAATAATATCCCTGAAAATAATTGAAATAAGCTCCAGCTACTTGGAGGAGTGCCTATCCATTTATTATTTTCTAAATCATAGACCCCATCATCAATTAGCAAATCGTTAGTGCTTTTATTCCAACCATTAACAGTAGACAGCTCAACTGCTAAGTTATTTTCAGCAATAAAGTTTTCAATAAAGCTCCAAGATTGCATAATCTCAATGGCAATTTTTGCCTCATTAGATTCACCTGTGCCTATATTAACGCCAGCCAAAGAGGCAAGTCCGCCAAACCGACTCATGGCACTAGAGACACCGCCACCATTGGATTGCGTTGGAGTTAATAATGAAGTAGCTTTGTATTGATTTGGTATCGATAGCGCATAATAGACTGAACAAATAGCAAATAATATTGTGATTACGATAATTTTAATTTTGCCAGCCCAAAGAATTTTTAGAAGCTCTAACAGGTCAATTTCAGCATCTAAGTTATTTGTATTTTGGTTGCTCATATTTAAATAAAATTTTAGTGTAAAAGTTCAAAATACCTTTAATAATAGCCATTATATATGGTTTTTTTCTGATTAATCATAATACATCACTAGGGATAAAAAAGACAATATAAGAGTTTTTATAGTAGACATAGGTTATTTAATTTGCTTTGAAGACTAGCATCTCCCTAGTAGAAAATTAATAATAGCCTAGTCTTTATTTAACGAGAAATAAGGTTCTAAGTTTATATTTAATAAAATATATTATTATAAAGCCAAGGAATGTTTAAGATGGTACCCGGAGCCGGACTTGAACCGGCACGCTATTGCTAGCGAGGGATTTTAAGTCCCTTGTGTCTACCAATTCCACCACCCGGGCATTGTATATCTTTGCTTATTATAATTTATAATTTTACAAGTGATACCCTTTTTTACATAAAAACTAAATTAATCTTGAATTAATCTCGATGAATAAAAAGCCTCTGCGGAATTAATTCCAACTGAACAGCCTCTATGTTTTGCTAAAAATGATACATTTTCAAAAGACCTAGCATGGGGAAAATTTCTCATCTCTTCATTGTAAAATGATAATAATTCAATCTTTCTGGTTAAATGATTTGAAATATCTATGAATAGATTGGGATTAAAGTTTTTTTCATATCCCCACTCAGTTGAAGATAAAACTTCAAAATGATTAAGCGATTTTAGCTTGCTATTTGGCATAGGCCTAAAAGCTGTATGGACTGCTTTGCATGTGATTTGGTGATCAATATTTAGATCATGTGCATAATGGGTATAGACAATACTTGGATCAAAATCGTTCTTACATTTTTCAATCATCCTTACTATTTCTATTAATGGTATTGCATCTAGTTTCTGGTCAGGAAAACCAAGAAAAATTGGTTCTTTAGCTCCAATTTCTTGCATTAATTTTGAGGAAGCGCTGTTTCTAGAATGAGTTTTAAAATCTAACCTTGAGGTGAAACCATCACTTAAAAATACTACCAGCACCTCATCTCCATTTTCTAAATGTTTTAAAATCGTGCCTCCACAGCCAAGCCATTCATCATCAGGATGAGCTGCAAAAACCATCACCTTATTCATCTATTAGATCCCATTTCAGCGCCGTACCAAATTCTATATCACATTTCGCAGTCTTACCTATAATACTTTCATAATATTTTGGTTCAATTCCAAACCCTGGCCTAATTCTTCTCATATTATCCTTTGTAAATACTTCTCCTTGTTTTATACCCTTAACAGCATAGAGAGATCTCCTAAACTTAATCATATTAGTTTCTTCACCTTTAAGCTCATAATTGACCTTTCCTATAGCGCTGCTTGCTTCAGATGTTAATGTTTTTAATTCTCTAAGTTGCTCAGGCATTATGGAGAAACTACTATCAGGGCCTCCCATAGAAGGATCAATAATGAAATGTTTTTCTATAATAGACGCTCCTAAAGCTATAGATGTAATAGCTGTAGAGTGAGTTAAGGTATGGTCAGATAATCCAACTACACACTTATATCTGTTTTTTAAATCAGGGATAGTTTTTAAGTTAGCGTATTCTGGACTTGTTGGGTAACCGCTAACGCAGTGAAGTATAGCTAATTGTGAGGTACCATTTTCATACAAAGTATTTACCGCCTCATCAATCTCTTCGAGATTAGCCATTCCTGTAGACATAATTATTGGTTTTTTAGTAGCGGCGATGCTTCTAAGTAAAGTTAAATCAGTAACTTCAAAAGATGCAATTTTATATGCAGGAACATCAATATTCTCAAGTAAATCAACTGCAGATTCATCAAATGGTGTACTGAAACAAGTAATATCTAGATCTTTAGCAAGATTAAATAGATCTTCATGCCATTCATACGGAGTATAAGCCTCTTGGTACAAGGCATATAAGTTATTACCTTTCCAAAGACCATCTTTAATTAAAAAATCATCTCCATTACAATCAATTGTCATTGTATCTGGGGTATAACTCTGAAGCTTAACTGCATCAGCTCCGTGTTTTTTAGCAGAAATAATCGAAGCTTTGGCAACTTCTATATCACCATTATGATTTGCAGATAATTCGGCAATTATGTAAGGATCACAATTTTCACCAATTTCTCTTTTATTTATAATGAATTTCATATTTATATCTTATCTATTTTTTTAATTTTAACATTAACTTTCAAGTCTTCGTTATCAAGCCTGGCTCCAGAGAACTCATAATTAAATCCATCTAGATTAAAAAATGCTTTTGGGTAATTAGGAGCATCAAGCATTCTAATGAAATTATAAAAATCTTCTAACGAGGCCTGATCTTTAATTTCACTTTGAGCAGGGATTCTTCTTTTAAAAGAAGTCACTTCGCCAGTCTGTTCTTCAGGAAACATATTATCATTAATCATTTTACCTATCATGTAAAATATTATTTTTGATGCTCTCTTGTAAATATCCTCAGCACTTCCATCTAAGTTTAATATTTCTTTAAAATATATAGGTCCTGCATCAAGCTCTTCTGTCATCTTTAATGCAGTTATTTTGGTTTGTAAATAATTGTTTATAATAAGATTCTGTAGGGGGCTGCCACCTCTTCCAAAGGGCAAATCTGTCATATGAAAACATATGCAATCATATTTATTTAAAATCTCCTGTGGAACTATAAAACTCCAGTGGGGGAAAAAAATGTATCTTGGGTTTAAGGTGTCAATGTAATCAAGATTTAGTGACTCCTTGGAATCTATAAAAAATAGGGATTCTGGACTTACATATTCAGATTTAAATTCTTTAAAATTTAACTCATTCCATTCATGATGTGAAGCAATTATGTAATTCATTTATGTGTTTTGGTATATTTTAGGTGGTTATCGTCCTGAGATTCTAGCTGATATCCAGCCTTTTCAAAAATTCTAATACTAATTTTATTCTCTTTCAAAATATTTGCTACCAGCGGATAAGGAAAATTACTATTATTTCTTAAGAATATTTCAGATTGTGTGAGCATTTCAGTCGCGAAGCCCATACCTCTTTTTTCAGGATTTGTATTGATAGATACAATTGAGGTTTTATTAATACAATCATATCGGACCATGCCAACCTTACTGCCATATAATGAGAGGATGATTATTAATGAATTTTTTGATTTCTGAATTTTAGAAAACCAACTAATATGATCCTCTCGGCATATTAAATCAGAATTAAAAGCGCTCTTTCTAGTTACAGGGTCGTTTCTCCAGGCAAAGATTTCTTCACAATCATTATTATTAACAAGTCTAGCTTCAATCATAAGTGCTTTTTGCTGTATTTAGGAGAATCTTAATTTCATTAGCAATTTTACTTGATCCATTAAGATTTATAAAATTTTTGAGATTTTTATGGATCTTGTTGAGATTTTTTACATTGATAAAGGACTCAATAGACGAAGTAACATTGCTTTGCATAAAATTACAAACTGAAACAGCCATATTTCTTTGGCTTAAATTTTTTGCAGTCTCAACTTGATTATGCGCTTTAACGAAAATTAATTGAGGTATTTCAAAATACGCTCTTTCAAAAGATGAAACTCCCGATGATCCAATGCAAATATCAGATTCAGCATATGCGAAGCCTAGACTAGAAGGAGAGATATGTAGCTGATATGCAAAAGAAACAGTATCTAATAATTCTTGAATCTTTCTTTCAGAATATTTATTTGAAATAATGATTACTTTATTAATATTTAATTTGTTCAATTCTTTTAAAGCATGTACAGTTTTTAGTGTTAGCCCCTCAAGATCAAAACCTCCAAAGGATATTAATATAGTTAAATTTAAAAAATTCTTATGTTTTGGGCTTATATTTTTAAAATTTTTGCTTAGAGGCATGTAATCCTTTCCCACGAGCTTTAAACAATCATTATTCGTAATATTAAAAAAATTCTTTTCTTTTTTCCAAAAACTATAATCAACTAAAATGTCTGTATTATGTTTTCTATTAAGATCATCAAGAACAATTAACTTAATATCATTATTTTTTATTTGGGTTTCCCATTCTATGCATATTCCATAGTGGTCAACAAAAACTAATTTACAATTCAATTCACTTAGTTGATTTAATGTTTCATTTGCATCCTCATCCGGTTCAACGCAAAGCCATTTAGTTTCATCTTTATTTTCTTGAGGAATTATAATAGGGCGATTTAATAAAATTAATTTAAAGCCGGATTCAATAATATCTTGATAATTATTATCTGTAAAATTTCTGCATATAAAAATTGACTGAATACCAATTTTTTCTAGCTCCTTTGCAATATTCAAGCATCGCTTTATATGACCAATGCCTATAAAAGAAGAGCTATCAACTCTAAAAGCAATTTTATTTTCACCACTGCCTCTCATGCTCTAATCCTCTAATCCCTTTTTAAATAATTATAGACTTATATTTAATAACAAGTCTTAATTAAGGAAAGTATTTGGTTATATCTGCGTAAATAAGCCTAAAAAAAATTTAGGCTGCCATTGCTTTAGGTTAAAAAATATGGAGGCTGAAGCCGGAATCGAACCGGCGTTAACGGCTTTGCAGGCCGCTGCATAACCACTCTGCCATCCAGCCTAATTAAACAAATTGTATTGTATACACCAATCTTAAAAAATAAAAAGATTATTAATATTATTTCACTTCAAACCTTTCTATATCATCCTCTATACACTCCTCTCCATATTGAATTTCAATGATATGTGTAGGCTCATGAGATGAGTTAATTATTTGATGCCACTGACCCACTGGAACTAAAAAGTGATCAAATTTATTAAGTTTAGTTACTTCAGTTTTTTCTTCTGGATCTTTTTTAGCTGAGTTCACTTCGCAAAAACCTTTGCTGATTAACCATATTTCATTTCTTTTTAAATGTTTTTGAAAACTCATAGATTTACCTGGCTTAATTATTAATTCTTTTACCTTGATATTCTTTGTTTCAAATAAATTAAAGAAAGAGCCCCATTGCCTCTCTTCAAAATAATATTGCCATTTGTTTAAAATCCAAGATGAAGAATTTTTTTTATTATCCCCCCCGACACTAAATATAAAATTTATTCCAGTAACATTCATTTCTGGGATATTCTTGTTATTCCTATCGCCACCATTAGCAAAATAAATTTCATCATTTGGATACATAGCTTTTATCTTTTTAAGAGCAGGAATGCATGACCCTTTTTCATCATCTTTGAAATCAACAACCTCATCTACATATAAAATTGATTCAATAATTGTCTTTCTTTCATCAAAAGGCATAAAAAACTTACCCTTCTTTTTTTTAAGCCAATCGTCACTATTTAAAGCAACAATTAGTTTATCGCCATATTTTTTTGCTGATTTGAGATATTCTATGTGGCCTGAATGAATTGGATCAAATCCACCACTTACTACTACTAGCTTCATGTTTTTATGACTAATTTTTTATAATCATAAACAATTCCCTTAAAATTATTAAGGAATTCTATAATTTGATTATGGTATACGCATACGAAGGCTATTTGGATATTTTCTGGTTTTTCTATATGGGATTCAATATTAATCTCATTCAATTTATTCTTTTGGTCAATAGTTAAAAGCGGGTCCCAAATATTAAATGACAAGCCTTCTGCTTGCATAGATAATAACAAATCATGCACCTTGGTGTTACGTGTATCATTACAATTTTCTTTAAATGTATAGCCAAGGATTGTTATTTTAATAGAATCTAAATCTATGTTTTCTTGCTTAGCAAACTTTAAAAAATTAGTTAAGACCCATTGGTCCATTTCATCATTAATCTTTCTAGCCGCTCTCATGATATTTGGAGTATATCCAGACATATCTGATTTATACATCAAATAATATGGATCAATACTTATGCAATGTCCTCCAACTAATCCAGGAGTTAGTTTCATAAAATTCCATTTTGTAGATGCTGCTTCAATTACATCAATTGTACTTATGCCTATTGAAGAATAAAGCTGATGTAGCTCATTAATTAATGCAATATTTACATCTCGCTGAATATTTTCAGTAACTTTCGCCGCTTCTGCTATTTTTATTGAGGGAGCTTGGTGAATACCTGCTTCTATAATAGAAGAATATAAAAAAGTTATTACTTCTAAAGCTTTTTGATTTGACCCTGAAACAATCTTTTTAATTTTTTCAATTGTATTTACTTTGTCTCCAGGATTAATTCTTTCAGGACTATATCCAGTTAAAAAATCTCTATTAAAAATTAATTCTGATTCATTTTCTAATATTGGAGTACATATATCATCTGTAACTCCAGGGTAGACAGTAGATTCATAAATGACCATAGAGCCTTTTTTCATGGTACTTCCAATGAGCTTACTTGAACTAATAATAGGATTGAGATCGGGAGTCTTATCTTTATTTATAGGCGTTGGTACAGTTACTATAAAAATATTACAGTCTTTTAGGTCGAGTTCATCTGAGGTTAGTTGGGAATTCTTTTTTAGAACCTTAAGATTCTCTAAATCAATATCATTATTTCTATCAACAAGATTTCTAAGTTCTTCTACTCTCTCCTGATTTATATCAAAGCCTATTAGGTCAAACCCCTTTAAAGAAAATCTTGCTGCTAATGGGAGACCAACATACCCAAGACCAACTATGCAAATTTTGTAATTATTTTTATTAAGATTCATCTACTTCAAAAGATTTTAATGTATAAATAAGGCCAGTATATAAAGT
>MDSY01098150.1_pt1 | contig 34130 bp, 16 predicted proteins | sample 811131 | NCBI WGS metagenome assembly MDSY01 (sample SAMN05326643, study PRJNA326480) | marine metagenome | isolation source: seawater | place: Atlantic Ocean: South West | collected 2010 | reverse complement strand
CGTGCGCGCGTGCGTGTCGTGCACCAACCGCAAATACCGCCCCACCCGCGTTTCCTCCGCCGCCCATTGAGCGACGCCGCCCCAGGGTTCTTTGCCCCACGCGCTCCACGGCGCCCTCCAGTCCCCCACCGCCACGGACGCTCCGGACCCAACGCCGCCTCTGACCAGGAACGGGAACCAGGAGTCGTCGGTAGCGTTATCGTCTAAATCACATTCTACGCCATCCGCGCCAGCGCCTTGGGCTAAACAAATCGTAACCTTGGCTCTGTCTTTGGGGGAACTCCCGAAATGCGCCCAAGAGCGCCTCTCGGCGCCACCGGGACCGCACGCCGCGAGAATCGCGACGCCGGCGGGTTGGCCTGCCACGTGCGTCGCGTGTTTCGACAAAGAACGTGTGTTTCGACTGGTGCCCAGGGTTTCTAAAACGGCGTCTATGGCAACAGCGACACCGTAGTCATCTCCATCCTTACCAGGTGCCATACACCAGACGCCCGAAGTGGTGACGCACACGAAGTGCGCCCCCCACTTTTTGCGCTTTGTGGACCCGACGCGAAGCTCGCCTTTGGTGAAAACCTTTTGGAATGAACTACAAGCGGCTCGCGCGGTCTCAGCGCGCCTTCCTCCACTTAAATCCCAGGTCTTGTCGTACACCACCTGCAAGTCAGATGCGGAAACAACGACAATGTTGACGCCTCTGTCCGATTGAAAAACCCTGTCACCTTTGTTACTTGTCTCCCACGCGCCGAGGGGCTGTTCTGGAGGTACCTTTGGGGGCGAGTTCTGTGCTTGATTCAATCCATTAATACCGCTAAAAGAACCGCTTTTAGGCTGAGGTGGCAAAGGGCCGTTCGCGGGAGACGTGCCTAGTGGCGTGGACGGCGCAGTTTCAGGGAACAAATCGTCGACGTCGTCGCTCGACGGAATCAATCCGGGCACGAGTTTGTTGACCGCGACGGTTGGAATACTCGCCCCCGGGGTGTTCATTGGACTTGGAACAGGTAATGAGTCAACACTCGACGTAGGTCCTTGCGCTCCTGTTATCTCCGGTGTAGAGGGTGGCATAGTGACACTGCTACAAGTAGCAGTATCCTTCGCAACTATTCTTTTGTGTTCTGCGTGCCCCAGCGATACCAACCGCGCGCCGCCGTTCCCTGATGAGTACCCTCCTCCCACCGCGGAAAGTTGCACCAGCGACATGATAACGTCCGCCCTGGACGTGGAGAACACCGCTTCAAGCTCCCCAACCGTGAACCCGGCGAGCGCGATTCTATAGGTCCGACAAGGGGTGAGACGTATTGATTTTTTCCGTCGCCCCGCTTCGTCCCTCGCCACGTCAAAGAGCACTGATTTCTTCCGCGTGTGCACGGAGTTTCCGTCCGCCGCTGCGCGCAGGAACAAATCGCCCACGACGTCCGCGTGGTACTCGTCCACATGCAGCACAGGCAACACGTCTACCGCGAGTCGCCAACCGTCTCGACCGCTCTGTTCAGTGGGCAACGCACTCGGTGACCAGGAAATTTCAACCAAGTCTCGGCCCACCCTGGTCACTTTCAACGGGGACGTCACCTTGACGTTTGACACTTCGCACTGGTTTTTGTCTGATTGTTTGCCCGAGATTGATGAGCTCTTGGGTTTGGTGTTGTCTGTGCCTGTGCCCGCGGACGCACTAACACTACCCGCGCCTGCGAACCTCACCACATACGCGTCCGCCACGGGCAGGTCCTTCGGGACGTGCCATCTCACGTTGACCATGCCGTCGTTCCCCGCTCTTGTCGTGTCGATTTGGCGCCACCATCGTCCGCTCCAACTCCGCGCATCCGCGATGGACACCGTGACCCGCTCGTGGGGCGAAAACTCCTCCGCCCGCAACACGCACACCGAGCCGTGTTCCAACACGTCCCCGGAACGCGGGGTCAATACGCGCATAGTTCCGCGGGACACCACCGCGTCCCGAACTACTGGAAGCATCCCGACACCTGTCGTAGCTTTTTCCCCGCGGCTCGCCAAAATAGTTTCTGGGATGAATCGATTGTGACGTTAAATCGCACTTCGCCCCCACTGGCGCGTGCGCGGTCATGGCGTTCGTGCACCGCGAGCGGCGCAAGGTGGGCGAGGTGAGTCCTGGCACGGCCACACGTGTGGGACCTGGAGCGTACCTGGCTCTTGTGAGGCGCTCCGGGGGGCACGGGTACGCCCCGTTTGCATCCACCGAGAAACGAACTTTGAACGCCGGGAATGTTGGGCTTGTGAATCGCACCCCAGGTCCAGGCCACGTCGACACGGACAAGGCGTTTGCGTTATTGAGCCGAAAGGAAGGCAAAATCGGCAAATTCGGGGGGCAAGAAAGGGGGCTTGAGTTGGGTAACGAAAACGTGGAAACTTCTCCAGGCCCGGGGCAGTACGTCGTTGGAGAGGCGTGGATACAAAAACACGCCGTCCCAAAAAAGGGATTGGCGCGAGTGGACGCCGCGCATCATACGCAAAAAATAACACACGACACGCACGATGAAAATTCCTACGATGAATACTCGGATGAAGAAGATGTAGACACTACTGCTGCACACAAAGCAGGCGGTGCATTCTCCGCTCCAAGCCACGTCTCGAGGACGCAAACTCCCGACGCGGTTTCGACGGAAAAAAAAACAACCCCGGCTGCGAAAAGAAACGCGTTCTTCACCGCCCTTGCGATTGACCCCGATTTACTGTCCACGGACCCGTTTGATCCAGTACCACTGCAAGCCACGTTACACGCGACATACCCCACACGAGGCGAGCTGTTAGTAGAAGCCATACGAAGGAGGCATAAGTTAATCACGCAGACGTCTGCTGCTGAAAAAGAAAGGCGGGCCGCCGCCGCTGTCGAGCGCCCCGACCAGAGGCGCCTTCGCCGGCGCAGGGACTCTGAGCGCCTCAAGCGTTTGACATCCGTGAAGGATGCGTGGCGGCGACGCGACGATGCATTTTCAGGTGCAGCACGGGACAGTGTGAGTATTAACAGTAAAAACACAACAGATAGAATGGGATTTGGAAATCAAATGAGCGAAAGAAACGCTGAAGAAAACGCATCGCCCAAAAACGAAAACAAACAAGACCTCGCCCCTTTCGGCGTCGCGTCAAAGATGGGGCACCAATCGAACGTTGACACAACCCCTGGTCCTATGTGTTTCCAACCGAAATCCGAGCTGTTTTCGGAGGAACGGACGGGGGGTGGTGGGAAAAAAGTGTCGGTTGTGAGACCGAAATCAGGAGTAACGAGAGTGCTTCACCCTCCGCTTGTGAGAAATACTTTTTCCGAGGGGGAATTAAAAAGAGCAAAGCCGTTTTTGACAGCGGCGGAACGATTCAGCGACGACCAAACTTTGCCTCCCGGGCCTGGAAGCTATACGGTAGATAATGGTGTGAATGTGAATGATAACGCGGTGAGTTTCAGCAAAGGTTCAGAGCGAAAAATCAACGTCGACAAGGAATTCACCGGCCCTGTCGTGTTCCAGGAAGGGCGGTACGTGCGGGCGGACAGAAATGGAGGAGGTGAACACTTTTTAAGTTCTGACAGAAACTCGGAGTCATCCAGAGAGAATACAGACGAACGTGATGATATACCCTCTCGGTACCGCTACGTCCGTGCGGGGGGTGGGTTCGCGCACGGCATTTCGGACGCCGCAGCGTCCGCCAGGTGGGCCGCGGCGGAAGCGCACGCGGCGGCGGAGAGGAGACGCACCGCGTTCAAGCCACACGTAAGAGCTGAGCAGGCCTTTGAAGGAATAGCCGCGAACACGAAACGCGACGCGGTTGCGGAACGACAAAAGCGCACTGTGCGCGCGTATACCGTCAAAGCGGCGAAGGAAAGAAACGAATCGTTGGGGAAAGACGGAGTGGAAGGCGATTCACGGCAGGGACTGCAAGGTGGCGTCGACGCGACAAATGGCGAAGCGATCAGTGCCAGCGGTACTTCTAACGAGGACCCAAATAAAAATGAAACTCCGTCGATTTCCACCGAAAAATGGAACGCCTTCAACCTCAGTGACAACCTCTCAACCGGTGAAGCCCCCGGCCCCGGGAGTTATGAGCTCCGAAAAGACTTTGGAAAAGACCTAGTGAATACATCATCCGCTCGTTCCGCGTTCCGGAGCACCTCAGCGCGGTTCAGGAGCTCGAAAACAACCGCGCCGGGTCCCGGGTATTACGACCCGGTCCACCCGGCGCACGAACTGAACAAAAAATCATTCAACGCAACGATTGACTGGTACGAGTTTGATGAATAGAATTTGAATCGGCACTGAGTCAGCGAAACTGTATATTATATGTATCTTTATAGTCTTTACAGTCTTATTATACGAAACAACACTACCACCTTTTCGTCAAGCTCATCAACAGCGACATGAACTCCAGCGGGTTCCCTTTTTTGTTTCCGTTATTATCAGCCGCTGATGACGACGCGAACCACGTGCGCCACCCTATCAGAAAAACACCAGTGGCGACCATAGTGACGATTGCAAAGCTCTTCGGAGGTACTTGGCCGTTTGAGATTCCCCGTAGGATTAAACCGGTTGGCATACCCAGAGCCCATCCCTTTGCGGCGGTTATAGCGGCGGGTCCTGCTTTGCTCCCTCGCGCGTCGTCTCCAAAAATTCCAGTCACCCCGCTCGACAAAAACCACCCTAACATGAACGGCGCCGCGGTGAGTAACACATCTGTGATGAACAAACCTTCCCCGTGGTTGCCTCTGCCGATGGCGGCGAACAATAATAGCGCTGCTACGTCACCTGCTACGAGTCCCACGACCCGTACGCTCGTGTCTTCGTCGTCCACTTTCGCCACGCCCTGGAACGCGTCCCTGGATCTTTGCTCCACGGGGATGACTTTGATGGTGCTGGCTGGTGTTGCAGTGGGACCAGACCCAAGAGGCGAGGCTTTGGGGGGCGCCGCATCGGGGGCGCGGCGCTTGAATCGACCGCCGGTGACTTGCTCTGTCTCCTTGCTCTGTGTCTCCACGGAGGCACCGGACGAGGACGGGTCGGTGTCACCCGAAGCGCGAGTGATTTGCCCTATCCGCTGGGGAGGGGAAAACTTTCGCACTTGCGCGAACGCGCGGTGTGGGCGCGCGCGGGCGAGACGCGCGTCTGTGCGGGTACCGTGGTTCACAGAACCGATGCGAACGCACGCATCGACCCCAATGGGTGGTGCAAGGGAAGCCGCGAGCGACATGGGACGAGAGCGCGTGGAACTGATGAGACATGGCAAAGACTTGCGATATTGTCTCGGAGATTTTCACGATTCTTTTTTCTTTCGCCCACTCGAAAACGACGTCACCACTTCGTCGCGCCCTACCTGCCCTCTGTGATGACCCCAATGCGTCGGCTGGTGCGCCGTCTGGGCGGCGATGCCGTGCAGTGCGTCGCCACTCGCGTTGGCGTGAGATCGACCGGCCGTGTCGCTGCGATTGTCGTGGCGCAGCGCTTCGGGTGCATCGGCCAAGATTTCGGGTGCCCTCCTTTCCCCAGGATGGACGGCACCAACACAAGAGGCTTCTCCGCTGCCGGTTTGGACCCCGACACGTTGAAGAAGCGCATGGACGAGATCAACGACGCGTTCACAGAGGCTCGAGACGAAATAGAAAGCGCCATGGAAGCAGTTGGTACGACGTACTTCAACGAAGATGCGGAGATCGCGAAGGAATGTGTCGATGGCACATTAGCGATGTACTACAAACTTTGTGAGGAGTTAGATGAGGAAACGCGGGGAAAGACGCAACGCGCGATGGGGATGAAGATGGAACAACTCAAAGCGGAGTGGGGGCAGGTGGAACACGCGCACGATGAACATTAATAACAGACGGTTGTAGGTATTCATATAGGCATTCAATAAGCACTGTAGTATTAATACAATGGAACGCGCACCAACAACATTTCTTCTTTTTTCCTCTCACTCGACGACTCATCATCACTCCCGTTTGTTTCCCTTTCCTAATCCGTCATTCTCGTTTTGGCTCGAATCCTCCTTGGTGCGGAGACACACGCTCGCGCGCCGAGTGGATCCTCCTGTCCCGTGTCGGGCGTCACGTATATTGCGTAAGTCGCCTACCGGTGGAGCGCAGGATGGCGGCGATAAACACCCTGGAGCCGAGGTACGTGTTCCCGACGTGATGAGGCAATGTGATGAGATTTCACCGCCAACGATCCCCCACGTAGTCCTCGCATCTTCACTCGCTGACCTCTTGCTCTCTCCTCCCCCAACCTAACAGACACGTGTTCGGCGCGAAGGGCGATGTGCGTGATAACGCGCACTACCTCGACGAAACCACCGTTTTATACGCCGCAGGTAACCAGATCGTGCTGCACCACGTCGAGTCGAACACGCAGCGGTTCATCCCGGGCGCGCCGGATGGGGAAGGGATCACGGCGCTTGCGTTGTCCCCGAACCGCAAGTTCCTAGCCATCGCGGAACGCGGGGAGAAAGCCACAATTTCCGTGCTGGACTTGACCACGCACGCGAAGCGAAGGAAGGTGTTGGCCTCAGCGGAGGTCAACGCGAAGGTACGTCCCATTGGATGGCAATGGCATCATGAGGAGAGGCTCATCCCACTTTTCTCACTCTGTGAAAACCAACATCGCGCTCATTCCGACGAGGATGGCCAGACTAACAACCCATTGACAACCCACTACCTCTTTTCTTTCCAAACACCCTATAGGAATACTCTTCCCTCTCTTTCTCCCCTGACGGCCGTAACATCATCGCGCAAGGCGCTGCGCCGGATTGGAACGTCGCGGTTTGGCAGTGGGAAAAGTTAAAGTGTGCGGCGGTGATTCCGGCGAGAGCGCCGAGCCAGCCCATAGCGCCGGTCCGTCAGATCCTTTGGAACCCCAATGAACCCGGCACCGCATCGTTAGTGGGGCAAGGCTCCTTCCGCATCTTCAAGATGACTGAGAACTCCATAAGGCCGCAGCCGTCGGCGCTAGGCAAACGCGACGCTGTGGGGTTCACCGCGCACGCTTGGTTACCAGAGGAGACCCCCGACGGTGGGAGTGGTGGTAAAGCCTCAGAAGGAGACGATAAAAACCCTAAAAAAGAAAAGTCCAAGAAGGATCTTTCGGACAAGGACAAGGTGGGTGACAGCAAGAAGGATTTAGGCGGCGATGATTCCTCAAAAGAACCTGCGAACCAGATTTGCGTTGTGGCGGACGACACCGGCGAGTTGCTCATCGTCGAGAACGGCGAGGGGCGGGTGAGCATTCCGTCACCCGGGCCCAACTCAGGCGTGGACTGCGTCGTGGCGCACGGCACCAAGGGTTTTATTTGTGCTGGTGAGGGGGGTAAGGTGCATATGTACGAGAAAACGGACGACAAACAAATGTTTAAGCGCGTCAAGACGTTTTCGGTACCCGTGTTTGGCGAGGACGGGGAAATAATCACGCCTGACCAGGTAAACGCGCGCGAAGGCGGAGTAATTCCCAAAGCCCCGCGGATTAAGTCTTTAACCCTATCACCGTCTGAGGAAACCCTGGTATGCGCGCTGGAGAACAATCAGATGTACTGCGTCGATTTAGCGGATGCGGATATTCTGAAGGAGGAAGAGATGCAGTTCACTTTGTTGAGTAACGCGTTTCACGAGAAATCAGTCACGGGCGTGGACACGTGCGTGAAAAAGCCCCTAGTAGCGACGTGCAGTACCGATAAAACCGTAAGAATATACAACTACCTGGACATGACCTCTGAGGTGGAGAAGGAGTTCACGGAAGAGGCACTGAGTATTAGCTTCCATCCAAGCGGGCTGCACGTGTTGGTTGGCTTTGCAGACAAACTACGCCTGTGCAACCTGCTCGTGGACGACATCCGAACGTATAAAGAGTTCCCCGTAAAGAATTGCAGAGAAAGTCGCTTCAGCAACGGCGGGCATCTATTTGCAGCCGTGAATGGAAGTGTCGTCCAGGTGTACGACACGTACTCCACGGAGAACGTCGGTAATTTTAGAGGACACGGAGGCAGTGTGACAAGTGTCACGTGGAGTTTGGACGACACGAAGATTCTATCGACCGGCGTTGACGGTGCCGTTTACGAGTGGACCCCAAAGGAGTTCCAGCGGAACAAAGAAAACGTGCACAAGGGCACCGAGTATTTCAGCGTTTTAGGTAGTTCGGATGGCGAAAACGCGTACGCCGTGGGGTATGATGCCGTCACCAAGACAGCAGTTCTTCGTGAGTTCGACGATACGCACCAGATCGTGCGTGAGATCGACACCGACGCGGTGTTAACGCAGCTGGCGATGCCGCGCACGTCGAAAGTCGGAGCGCTGTTCGCCGCGAGCGCGAACGGAAGCGTCCGCGCGTACCGGTACCCGTTAACGGGCGAGTTCCAGACCCTAGAATGTCACAGTGAAAAGATCACCAAAATATCACTTTCGCACGACGACAGCACGTTGTTCGTCGCCTCCGAAGACGGGTGCGTCTCCGTGTTTGACGTCAAGGACAAGGACGGCGCGAGTACCCGAGGCCGGGGCAAGGATCTTTTCAGCGAAGAAGTTTTAGTCACAAAGGCGGATATGGAAGAGTTTCTTTCAAAAACAAGCGCACTCGAGATGCGTGTCTCAGAGTTGACGCTGGAAAACGAACGCGAACTAAGAATGCACACACAAGACACGAACCAGAAAATCAAAGACTTAAACGAACGGTTCCAAGCCGAGCTGGACGGCGACAAAACGCGGTACGAAGCGCTGGCGCAGCAGAAAAACGAACAGGTACGTTTGGTTTTTTTTTTACTGGTGTTCAGACTGTTTGCACATACGAGAGGTTTACAGTCAATACCCTCACCTTAACTTCTGAACCGGCGACTTGCCCTTTCCTTTACCATAGTATAGCTACCAACCACCTCACCCATCCTTCCTGACTAACCCTCCACACACTGTTTGTGAAATACCCTCACAGGAGTTGAAGTTTGAAAACGAGCTGAAAGATTTCGAAACCGAAGCCGAGTTCAACGCCAAGGAGGCGGAGGAGAAGACCGCGAAGAAGATGCTGGCGGAGGTGGAGCGGTACCAGGGGTTAGTGGCGGAAAAAGATATTCTGAACGAAAAGTGGGACCAGCAGAACACGTTGCTGGTGGAGAGGCACGACCGAGTAGTCGAGGAGCTGACGGAGGAATTTAGCGCCAAGTTGCGGGAAGAAGTTCGGCTACGCGAAAATATGAAAAGAAAACTGGATCTTGGAACGAGAGAATCAGACACCATCATCACGCAGATGGAAGAAGACATGGACCTCGAAATCCTAGCAATCAAGGAGAAGTACGAGCTGAGGTTAGCGGAAGAACGCGACATCGGTCTCCGACTAAAAGGCGAAAACGGCATCATGAAAAAGAAGTTCAACCAGCTTCAAAAGGACATCCACGAAGGGAAGGAGTTTATTCTTACGCTTGAAGGGGACAAGAAGCAGTTAAGGAATAGCATTCAATACCTTGAAAAGGACATCACAGGTTTGAGGAAGGAGCTTTGGGACCGGGATGACACTATTGGGGACAAGGAGCGCCGAATCTACGACTTGAAGAAGAAAACGCAAGGGTTGGAAAAGTTCAAATTCGTGCTTGATTACAAAATCAAAGAGCTCAAAAAGCAAATAGAACCCCGGGAACTCGACGTCGCCGAGATGAAAAAGACGATCCAGAAGATGGACCACGAACTGGAGAAGTACCACAAGAGTAATGCGTATTTGGAGTTGGCTATTTCGGATCTGAAGCACAAGCTCGTGGGTGTTCAGAAGGATGCCAAGGTTCAGCGAGAAGTAGTGACCAGGCGAAACAGCACGATTAAAAGCTTCCAAGCGGATTTGCACGAAACGTCGCGGCTCACGATGAACCCGAAACAGCTGGTTTCGTCCATAAACCAACTGTACCAGAAGCACGTCACCACGGACTCGGTCACGGACAAGTCCATGGATGAGAACGTGGAGAAGGAGTTCGCGCGGCAGCGCGTGTTTTTGGAAAAGACGATTGAAACCCTAAAGAAGAAACTGTCGAAGGACGTGAACGAACACAGGAGCGACAACGCGCGGATTTTGAGCGAAAACGTTCAGCTGCTGAAGGAGGTTAACGAGCTGCGCAGAGAGCTGAAACACAGCAAGGCGCGGGAGAAGGCGTTGCGCCTTGGCGTGGGGAGTGCCAATGGAAGCACGGCTGTTTCGGAAATGGGGTCTAGTCTGAGAGCCACGCCGCGCGCCACGGAGGATCTGTCTCGAACGAGCTCGAACGTCATGCCAAACCAATCCTCGCTGGACATCGACCTCTCCGCAGACGTCGCGCTTGAGCTGGAGCAGTTACGCGTGCAGCTCTCTGAGGCCAAGCTAGGAATCCAAATCAGAGACGCGCGAGTGCGTGATTTGGAAGCTTCTGCGTTAGGCGGTATATCTGGTGGTTCTTTTAGTCTGCACGAAAAACAGTTGGGCCGCGACCCGGAGCTGGAAGCGGCGGCCCTGAAAATACAAGCAAAGGCGCGCCAAAGATTAGCGCGAGCGAAAGTTTCAAAGATGCGCGAGGAAAAAGAAGAGCAGAAGGCGGCCACGAAAATACAAGCCGTGCACAGGGGCAAAGCGGCGCGAAAACAAGTGGAGGTGATGCGCTCTGAAGCAGAGGCGGAAGAGCCGCCACCGCTGGACAAGGAAGATTCGCTGGGCGCGATGTGAGTTGTAGTTTTATTTTATCGAAACGATGGTCTCTTTCTTCGTCAGGGTTCTAGTTTTGTCTTTCAGGTTTTTTTCCTTCGCTCCCTTCTCTTTTATACATCACAGGCAAACTCTTTTTACTGGCCGTCGTCGAAGCCGAAGTAGCCGCGGATGGTGAACGGCTCGGGCTCTTGCTTTATCTCGGGCTCACGCTTGACCCGCTTCAAACTCGGGGGATCCGCGCCTGCCGTTTTGCACTCTGCACAGTTGCGTTTCACCTTGCCATGAGGGCAGGGGGTGCACGTCGCGCACTTGTGTTTCAGCTCGCCGTGAGGGCAACCGGTGCACTGCACACAGTCGTTTTTCACCCTGCCGTGAGGGCAGGGTGTGCACTCCGTACACTTGTGTTTCCTCTTCCCTTGAGGGCACCCTATGCAGTCCACGCAGTCGTATTTCACTTTGCCGTTGGGGCAGGGGTGCACTTTGCGCGGGCGTGTTTCACCTTGCCGTGGGGACACCGGTTACACTCATTGCACTGGTGTTTCTGCCTCCCATGCGAGCATCAATTAGTTCCCATCATTATTCTCCTCCACGCGCACTCAAATCTGCGCTCCGCGAGCCATGACGTGCGAAGAGAAGAGTCATAGCTTTGAGGTGACGTTTCTGTTTCGGGCGTTCCGAGAATTTTGGCAAACAAGTGCCCCGTCCACAACCGGCGCTCCTGCATCGCGCGGCGCGCGCGTGTGACCCCGGGCGAGATGGCGCCCGTGGTCGCGACGCTGGTGCTTGAGGGCGGGCGCGTGGGTGAGGAGCTCGGGGGCATTGCGATGCTCGAGCTCGCCTCAGCGTTAGCGGCGGTCACTGCTGAGAGTTGCCATCCCGACGACCTCGCAGCGCCCACTTCCACCGACGGGGCAGCCGGGGATACTACCCAGACGTCGGAAGACGGAAGCGCACCAAGTTGGATCGATGACACGCTTTCTCGCGCCGCGTCAAGCGGCGGCTCAACATCCACGCCCTCGCGCCACATCGACACCGTAGTGCCCGGTGTGTTGTTCCCATCCCTGGATTTGCTCCGAGCGGCGGTGCGCAGATGCGCCTTGACAAGAGTCGCGCTTGTGCCCGTGGCCATCGGGTCCCCTAAACAGGTCGCGGAAGTGCTGGGCACTGAACGCGCAGCCCAGTGCGCCGCGCAGGTCCTGGCTCCCGGCCGCAAGGGGGTTTCGAGGCAGGTCCAGGAGAACGTCGGCGCTGCGCTTTGGGACGCCGGCGTGGGACGGGAAATCGCGGCGTCCAACTCTTGGCTGGAAAACTTATTAGAAACGAGTACGACAGACACACCCAACGCTTTACCCTCCATACCCCCCCATTACTACGTGTACCCCGAAGGCATTTTAGGGGAAGCGGTGGCGTGGGGCATCGAGGCGAAGACTGTTTTGAGAGCCATAGACGCCCCGAACGCGATGCCTCCGGAGCAAGCGTTGCTGGCGGTGAATTGTGCGCGAGTGAAATTCGGATCCACGGTGATCGACCCGTGCGTGGGGGGCGGCGCCGTGGCTTTTGCAGCGATGAAACTCGGCGCCGGGACGGTTGTTGGAAGTGATGTGGATGAAGACTCGCTGGAAGCAGCGCACACAGCGGCGGTGAGGTACTTCGGGATCAATACCGAGATTAATGGAGGGTGGGAGCGGAAGGTGGACGAGACGACTGACGACTCTCCTTGTACCGAAAAGTTTCACGACAAAGTTATTTTCCAAGAGAAAGATGACGCTTCAAACTCAAAATCTAAAACGTGTACCTTCGCGAAAGCGTCGCTACTGGACGACCCGAGTGATGTTTCATCGATATATTATAATACGAAAAACCAAGTAGACGCTATTGTGACTGACTTGCCGTACGGCGTGCGGTCCGCGGTTATGGGAATTGGCGACGGCGTAAGCGAAACGTCCCCGGGCGACGTGCTGGACGCGTTGCTTCGGCTGGCGGATTTTTCGCTCAAGCCAAACGGGCGCATAGTAGTGTGGCTGCGAAGAGTAGTCGGAGTTGATGTGGAGAATAGTGAGACTGAAAAGACATACAGTAATGATACTAATCCTGAGACTGAAAAATCGCGAGGTATGCCTGTTGAGGAGGTTACGCTCCGAGCTGAGAGGTTTGGATTCGCGGTGGAACGATGCGCCGCAGAGAATCGGAAAACGGGCGTGCAGCGCGCGCTGTACATGTTGGTAAGGAATAAAGACAAAGGTGTGGAGCGATACGTAGAGCGATACGTAAACAAAGACTTAGACAAACAAGAACTGTCTTCTATAAATGTTCCGTATCCGCGCTTCGGTGAAGCTGAGGATACCGCCAAACGAAACGCGGTGATCGCGCACTGTTTGTTACGCCGCAACGAAAATCACGGCCGGGTTGTGGAAACCGGCGGGTGCGACGTTTGGCGAAGCGCGTGGGTTGGCGATTTAGTCTCGGTGCGAAAGTTTCTTGAGTTATTTGGTGCAAAGGTTGCTTTCGTGCGTGAGCCTGTATGTAACACTCGTGGTAGCACTCATGGTAACACCCCACTGCTGTGCGCGTCTGGGTTCGGCAGGAAACAAGTCGTGGACGCGCTTCTTGAGGGTAGTCGCGATACGGACGTGGAGACTTTAGGGTTTAAGGTTTTAGGGTTTAGGGATGAGATGCATCTCGAAAACGAAACTGGAAAAACACGCCGGTACACGTCGACGCACCGCGCCGCTGAGCGTGGACACGTCGAAATTCTTCGCACGCTTCTTTCGCGAGGTGACGACCCGTTCCGAGTACGACCTGAAACCGTGGGTGGCGGCACTGCGCTTCACTCCGCAGCGGAGCGAGGCCATTGCGAAGCGTTCGAAGTGCTGGTACAGTTCTGTTTGGAGTTGGATTTCGGTATCGGTAAAAATGAAGAAAAACGTCCCGTGCTGTTATCGTCGCTCTTGGCGCGTGACGACTCTGGACGCACTCCCGCTTTGGCCGCAGCTCGTCGCGGACACGCCAGCGTCGTCACTGCTGCACTTCAAGCATTAGCTACAAATGACATCCGAGTTCAAGTGGCTGAAGCCTCCAAAAGCGCCGTGGAAGCGGCGCGGTGGGGCCACGTCGGCGCGTTGAAGGCGAGTTTGTCTTTTTTGCGTGTCGAAAGTGTTCAGAGTTTTGAAAAATCGAAAACGGGCGCCGCGCTTTTTTCGGAAGCCAAGCGCTGGAAAAGGGACACGGTGTTGCGGTTTCTGGAAGACGAGTATTTTCGAGACATTCAAGGTGCACTTGCGAGGTATGCTTGCACTGTCCGCTGTGAACCCTTGAGACATGACTCAAGAACCCCTCCGAAAATCGACAGCGCGGAAGTAATAAAGTTTTTTCCAAAAAGCGGCGCCTCGCTTTTGTACGCGAAGGATTTCTTTTGTGGAACAGAAACGATCAATGAAATGCTCACTCAATTTGAGCCTGATTACTTACCCCGAGACGACCCGCTAGTCACTCCGGCGGACCGCCGAGGCGAGAAACGTGAGGTACCGCGGGACCAGGCGTACTACGCGGTGCAGTACGAGGGTATTGATGTGACAGACGCGAAAAACCAAAACGAAAATCAAAAACGAACCTGGTTCGCAAGTTACCGGTACAACCCCGACAAGACGCAACAACCGCGGCCTTCGTTTAACGTGCCACCTGGCTTATTAAAATTAAGTGGTAGAATAGCACAGGCTTCCGGTCAAGTTTGTAACCACGTTGTGGTGAATCGGTACCGCGATTTGAGTGATTCAATCGGTGCGCACGCGGACAAGGATTTGGATCTTGCCGGTGGATCGTTCGTCGTTTCAGTTTCGTTCGGAGCAGAAAGAACCATGACCTTCGCGCCGAGGCGGTTCATCGAGGATGGTGACGATTTGACTCAAGAGTCTGGGTCTAATAATGGAATTCTTAATTATAATACGAATAGTATTGGACCCGATGTTGTGAAGGCCAAGCGACGTGCGCTTTTTCAGGCGCTGAATCGGGACCCGGAGTGGTTTGAGGTGAATCGGGCAAAGTCTTTGGCGCCGGCGAAGAGCGACGCGAAAAAAATCGCGGTGGAGCGTGAACGGTCACGAACGTCTTTCCTCCGCGCCACCGACGAAGTGGTCATCGCCGCCGCATTGGAGGCGGATATCGCGCGCAACGACTGGCGCGACTACAAAAAACACACCTCAATTCACCTTCCCCTAAAACACGGCAGCGCTGTGTTTTTCAACATGGCGTTCAATGAGAACTGGACGCACGCCATCGACGCGGTTGGCGATGATTTGAATTTTTCCGAGTCAGATAAAGAAGACGAAGATGAAGACGAGAGTGACGAGAGGAAAGACGAAAAAGGAGACAAAAACGGCAACACTAGTACAACACCCCTCGACGGCTCAAATAGTTCAAACAGCGAAACTACCGAACGCGTTGGTGTTACGCTTCGCCGGTGCCACACCGTGTTTGACCCGGATTTGTGTTTTGCTCCGGACGTGTCGAGGGCGAAAAGGAAAGACACCTGGCGGTCTGTGAGTGACATGGCGGACGTGCACGAAGCGGAAAGGAAATGGAGAGGTGAGGGATAGAAAATAATGCAATAGTACTTAGCTCTATTAGCACCACAACACGTCCCTTTCTACTCCGCCCTCAACTTCGGTAAGAGTTCTTTTTCAACTCGCGTCGGGTGGGTGGCCCAGACGCTGAGCGCGGCGAGGGCGTTTTTCTCGCGCAACCGAACACGCAACGCGAGACGCGAGCGGTGCGTAGCGCGAACCGCGCTGTTTTACCAAGAGTTTCCCTTCTTATTTTCGTATGAGTTTGATTCACGCCAGTGCCACCCCCCCACACTGGCGTTGACGCGTTCTCCGTCCGGTTCTGTTCCGAGCGCGCGCAACTTCTCGCGGTCCTCCTCTACCCCAGGGGTCAAAAACCGGCCTTTCAAAGCGTCCTCCGCTAAAACCAGCAGGGTAACCGCGACGCGCGTCATCTGGTCGGAACGGTCCTCCGATTCGTCGTCGTCGGAATCGATGTCTGGATAAGAAGGTATGAGAAGGTGTTGGAAGCGTGGAGGTGAGTAGGGGCAAGTGAGAGCATATATATGTATGGATGCAAAGAACAAAAGAAAAGAAAAACAATAGACCAAAAGTCGCCGTCAGAATGTCGCGCGCGTTAACGCGCTCCTTCGTTTCTCGTCACCAGACTTTTCAGTCCTAGGAGATCCCACAAAGGTGTCATGATCACTCGGCGTAGTAGGGTTTATGAGGGTTTAGAGGTATAGGGTGCATAAGGGCTTTAGGTTTAGGATCTAGGACATTAGGGCATACGACCCATAAGACCCATAAGACCCAAAAGGTACTTACCTTCTTCGTCGTCATCGCCTCGTCCGTCCCAAACGCATTCCGTCGAGACAGGTTTGAAGTTCCCGAAGACGTCGTCGTCGTCGTCGCTCCAGTACCCCTTTTGGTCCAAAACGTTCCCGCGTTCGTACGAATCCGCGGCGAGGAGTTTTTGGAACTGCGCGGTGTGCATTGAGAGTATCCGCACCGCGGCTCGCAGTGCTAAACTGGGCTTCCCAGTTCGCGAAACCGTAAACCGGTCAGTTGAGTTTTTCGCGACGCCAAACCTTTTTAATAACCGAAGACGCTCCAAAGTTTCTTTTTTTGAAATCGTGCCGAATCTGCCTTCTGAAGAGTTATAGGAGAGAAACTCATCTATGTCTGAATCATCATCGTCATTTGAAGTGAATTCTGAATCGTCTTCATCACTCAAATCCTCTTCCTCCGAGTCGCTCGTCGATGGCATGTTCGGAGCGTCGAAGTCGTCCGAATCACTCGAGTCATCGCCAATCAATTCACCGTCGTCTTCGTACGAGTCTTCCACCACGAACCGCGCTGTGGCGGCGGCGGCGACTATTTCCCGCAACGTGACCTCTGCATTACCGCCGTGAGGATTATCAACCCCTAAAACAAACCCATACCGCCGCAACAACTCATCGTCCCCCAGCGCGCCATAACTGTTGTACACTTGTTGATTTTTTTTAATCTCCTTTGTCATTATCATTTTGAGAAGTTTTTTGTCCTCGTCATACTCCAGGCGTACACTAGCTTGTTCCGGCGCCACGTGGTTCAGCATGTCCCAGAACGGCACCATGGCCTGAGTGCTTGTGTGAGGTTCTTCATGAACGTGTTCGGCATCGTCGTCAACAGCGACATACCCCTCAAAATTGACCTCGTCCGCCTCGCCGAGGGTGAAGGAAAACCCGGCCACTAAAGCCGCGGCGTGCAGGTACGCTTTTTTCAACGTCGAAGAATCTGATTCTGAATTCGAATTCTTGCCTGCGTTCTTCCCTCGAACCTTCACCGCGAACTCGGGATGCTCCTCGAAGAACGGCATCGCTACTAATTTCCAGTGTTCCGCGGTCATGGACGGGAGCTCCGCGTGTTCGTCCTCGGTGTACATCTTTTGTAAACACGACGTGCCTTCCAACTCGTCCAGCTCATCCGCGTTCCACGCCAACGGCAAGTGCGTCGCCCGCAACGACGGCAACGCGGTCAGGTACAGGGCTACCCGTGAGTCATTGCCCCGACTTATCTCAGTCATCACCGCAAGCACCAGCGCCTCGCGGTCCAATCTCGGTGCTTTGGGTGTAGGGTGTCCTGAATCCTCGTCCGAGCCGAAAAAAGCTTTCAACTCTTCTGACGCTACACAGTTCTCCACGGTTAAGATCGCATCTTCAGGAACCTCCACCACCACGTCGCCTGGTTGAAGATCTTTCAGCGCGACACATCCACGGCCGGTGGTGGGGAACATACCGATGCCCACGCCGTGTAACTTGACACCAACACTGCGCATCCAGTCGAGGTACGCGGCTTCCGTATCGGTGTGTTGCGATTGAGATTTCTGGTCGGCGGCGGCGGCGCGATCGATCGATGCGATGTCGATGTGCGCCTTCTTCGCCACCCCGGCCTTGCCCCTTTCCGACGCATCCGAAGAAGCCTTGCGCTTCTCGTGTCCCGCCATCTGTCGCGGCTGTTCGGTGGAAGGACCGGCGCCGTAAAGAAAGACACGCGCAGTCCCCTAGGAGCGCGGGGAGTGTGTGGGTGCGAGATCGTGTCGGGCAGGTTTTCAACGAAACGTGAACTTTATTCACAAAAAATACGGCGACCTCACAACTCGGCTTCTGATTTCTTTTCCGTCTCCACCTCGCTCTTCGCTTCCCTCGCCGCTTTCTCTTCCATTTGCTTTTTCGCGAAAGCGGGCATGTTGTACGCCGGTTTGATAATCCCGGTGAACTTCGCCAGCGCGGGGGGGTACTGACCGGGGCAGTACCAGGACCCCGGGGCGTCGCACAGCCGGTTCGCGGGATCCGCCGCCCAAAGTTTACTTTTCTCGCTGACGTTGACGACTTTGTAGATTCGCACTTTTCGGTATTTAGACGTGTACACCTCTTCGAAGCGTTCCTTCGCCACGGAGCCTTGAAAGGACACGAGCTTGTACAACAGGGACTGCGCCATTAACGGTGTGGGCCTTCCGTACTGATCAACGCCGAATTTACTCTGGATCTCGTGCATGTCGACCGTACCGGTGTCGTGGCCAATACTTTTCCCGATGCGGAACAAGTGCGGCGATTTAGCCATGTCGTCCGCCCCCCCCCCTGACCACACCAACACGTAATCCGCCAGGTGGCGGATTACTCTGTGGGCCTTCTCCTCCGTGGCAGTCATCGTACGCGCCAAGTTCGCGATGTGCTCGTGGTTCCACGTGTTGCCGTCCGCGATGGACGTCCGGTTGGCGATACCCGCGATTTGGTACCCGTAGTCCCACCACGCCATGACTCGCGCGTCCTCCGGGGTGTTGTCGCGTAACCAGTGATACGCCTCCACGTAGTCCTTGACGATGATCGTCCGGCCGTCGTTCAGCTGGCCTTTGAACATCACAGACGGTTGTGACATGCCTTTCGCAATCTCGTGTGAGTACTCCCAGAAGGAGGCGACCCTGGATGCGCCGGTTGCCAAACAAAAGCACGCGAACACGACCCTTGAAAATCGCGTTCCCTTGGAGTTCCACCACCGCAACGCGGGTTTGACAATTCCGTTCGTCAGGGCATCAAGTAAAGCTGCGGTTTCGCTGGAGCCGTCACCTATCTTAGTACCCTTCTTTCCAGACTTTTTAGAAACCTTCGAGGCTGGCTTTTTGGAGTCTGCGTCATCGTCCGAGTCGTCGTCTTTTTCGCCAGATTGTTGCCTCGCGAACCAAGCCAAGTTCCCGGTTATTTGTTCCGACAAGTACCCGACCGCGACGCCTGATAAACAGGACGCAATGGGCCCGAGGAAAATTATCAAACGAACCATGCGGTTGGCGAAGTAGTACGCTACTATTCCGTACAACGGGAGGAACAGCGCGGCGCTCGATTTCGTTTTCAGAAAGTGAAAACACGAAATCACGAAACCCACGGGGGCGACGTAGAAGGGAAAGTTCAAGTATCTGACGTACGCGTCCGGTGTGCCTGGTTGATGCTCCGCTACGCTATCCACAAGCGGGTTGCCGGTTTTCGTGTGCTTGATGAACAGGCCTCGGACTCGGACGGAGAGGGGGCCGAACCACCCGGTGGGGGCGAGTAACGCAATGACAGCCAAACCCGCAACGCCGGCAAACGCATAGCACCGCAAACGCAACCTCCACTTCGCGTGGCCCACGAGTTGTTTCTTCTTGACCAGCAGTTCTGTTACATAAAACACTTGGTACCCCAGGAACACGAACGCGGGCCCGAGTTGTTCCATTGATTTGATAGGGGCTAGGCCGACCACCGGGAATTGAATAGCCCCGATCGTCCCAATCACCCAGAACAGCGAGTACGCCTTGTACACGCTCGCGTCGAACTTACCGAAGAGCACAAGAACCGCGGCGTGCAAACCGACCATGTTCAGCACGAACGTGTACCCTCCCCACGCGGCGACCATGTACACGTAGGCGAGGCCGGCTGCGGCGCCGATAGGCCACGACTTTGACGTTCTCAAACTACGACACCACACGAAGAACGTCAAACACATCGCAGTGACGGCGAGCGATTCGTTGTCGTACCCCCCCCCTACGGATCGCATGGTGTGCGCCGGTACGATTGACATTACTAACGACGCGACGACCGCGGCGTTTTTGTCACCAGAGCATTCTGCTGTCAATAATCCAGTGAGCAGCGTAGCTACCGCCCCAAACCAAGCAGGAAAGAACACGCACACGTCGTTGAGTGACATTTTGAACCCAACGCCAAGCACACCCAGCGTTCGCCAGATAGTCACCGCGGTGACTTGCATGCCGGGGTAGATCGTGGTGCCAACCGGCCGCCCGAGCGGGTACCAGCTCATGTAATCGAACCATTTGCTGAACTTGGCCCACCCGTTATCAGCGAGGTACTGCGTCGCCCTGAAGTTGAACCACGGATCGAACTCGTGGATTATGCGGCCGTACTCTCGAATCGCGTACAAACGGATGTCGAACGCGAAGTAGCACGCCAGCGCGAGGAGGAAGCATCGCGCCAACGCCACAGAGGCACTATGAAGAGGGTGCATCGCCTTGCCGGCCATGGTTGTGTGACCGGACGACCGCGCGTGGCGATCTGGTAGGCCGCGGACGAGTTGCAGGTTTCATTTGATTGATCATCACGTTTTTTTTCTCGAGAAAATCGCCTTTTGGTATCGAAGCATGACTGACGTTTTGGCGGTTTAATGAATACATTTTTGTTTAGATTTTATTTCTGACTATCCTGTAGTACGGGACGACGTTTGGCCCATCTTCCCAGCCCAGCCAACGACGTCCCCACGCCGTCCCCCACAGCCCCCTCACTTCCACTCGCGCTGAGAGTGTCCGTCCCTTGATCCACTCGTCCCTCCGTGCACTCACACACAGGACGATGGCCGGGCCGACGGTCGCGTCACGCGCGACGAAGACTGTGTTGGCGCGTTTGGGACGTAAAAATCACCACCGTGACGCCTCCGGGCCGTCCGATGGCTCTGCAAAGCCGTCCCCACTCACCGCGGTGTGGGCGATCGTCCAGGCCTACGCCATCGTCGCACTAGTGTTGACCGTGTACAACTCCGTGTTCATATCTGACAACACGGTTCCCGACACCGTGACGGACCAGCACAACTACTTTACGTTTGTCAAGAATGCGCTGTTCGGCGACGGGGTGCTCGCGGATGTGTACAACCTCGACCGGTTCCTTGGTGTGAGCTCCACGAGCCACCACCTGACGCGCATGGCATGCCGCAGGTCCCTGGACGCCGTGGCGGGCACGGGCTGGGTCGCGCAGCAAGCCACGTACTACGCCATCGACACCACCACGCCGATGGCGAAGGATGCGCTGGAGTTCACTACCACGGAGTTGCAGCTCGACGTGGCCTGGGCGAGCATTGCCAAGAGCGCCGCGTTCTCGTGGAAAAACATGGTGAACGTAGCGTTCCTCTCGTGGACTATTGTTAAACCAGCAGTGGTGTTCGTACTACCGTTCTGGGACTTCGTGTGGGACGGCGTGGAGCCCATCGTGATCGGCGCGAAAGATTCAGTCGTCGACAGCGCGGAAGACGCGTACTTCGCGTTTGAAGAGAGCGTCGGGGAAGAGTTAGGGCCCACGTTCCGGCAATGGGGCAAGTCACTGAAGCCAGTCGTGATGTTCCCTGTGAACGTGTATCGATTTTTCGTCGCCACTGTGATCAGACCAGCGGTGTACTTCTGCACGTACCCCGAGCTTCACGGCGATTTGGAAATCCCCGAACGCCCGGTGATTGAACGCCTGCGGTGGGGCGAGAAGTGCCGCAAAACCAAGTGGAGCGATTGGGGAAACTGCTCCAGCACGTGCGGCGCGGGGTACCGAGCCAGGATCAACCACTGCGGCACGAAGGAAGTCGTGCGGTGCGACGGGCCGGGGGAAATGGGGTGCGACGAGGTGTGCAACAGCGGCGCGACGATGGACTGTTCAGGGCGGTGCCTGGGGCAAAATGTGGTGGACTGCAAAGGCGTGTGCGGCGGCACGAACGCGTTCGGGTGCGACGGTCGGTGCACTGACCCTCCAGCGGCGAAGGATGACAACGGCAAGTGCTGTGTTTCGCCCACGTTTGTGTTACAAACAACCGGGCTGTGCAACACCACCGCGGACCCGCAAACCGAGATGCTAGCGGAAGCCGCGCGTTTAAAAAGAAAGCTCCAGGACGCCAAAGCCAAGATGGCCGCCGGGTACGTCCCCGGTCGAAGAGGCAAGAGCTTCAAATCCCACCAGAAGGCGTACTCCGCGTTGGAGGCCTTGGCCTCGGAAGTGGCCATCGCGGACTCCAACGCGGGCCTCACACCCCAAGCGGATTACCTGCGCGATTTAGAAGATGCGCAGCTCAAAGCGGAAGAAGACGCCGAGCTCGCGGCGGCGAAGAAGGAGCTCGCGGAGAAGCTCCGTCAGCGTGAACTACTGTTACGCAAAGTGAAGCTTGCGGCGGAGCGCAAGGCGAACCAAAGGAGCTGGAGGAAGGCGATCATGATGGCGCCGTACGACGTCACCGCCGCGCTGTTAAAGTTTACGTTTTCGAGATACGGCGCGCTCACGTTGAGCGTCGGCGCGTTCGTCGCCGTGTTATCCGCCGCGGTTTCGTACTCGTTCAAGAAGCTGGAGCGCGATTTGAACAAAGGTGTGGATGAGGATGACGACGACGCGTCCGTAGTTTCCGTGGGGAGCAAGGCAAAAAAGGTTTTCGAACAAGTCGCGGCGCACGTCGCGGAGCTGAAGAAGAAACTGAAGAAGCCTGAGCCCGAAAAGGCGCCGGAGAAGCAAAGGAAGTACGCCGAGTCCGGCAAAAGCGCAGTGGCCGGGGTTTCCGCGAAAATAGCCGCGAAGCTTTCAGGACAAACGGGGGTGGTATCGGGTGGTACTAGAGGAGCTGCTGCTACTAGTGTCAAGAAGAACACAGCTGTCGCGTCGAAGCCCGAATTACCCGACACGCGCGCTGATTTGTTCCGAGCCAAGCGCCGGTGCGTTGTGTCTTTGGTCAACATGAGTGTTGATTCTCGGTTAGACTGGCGCATACGACTGCGGTGCCACGCCGCGCTGCTACGGCTAGCCGTGAAGGGCGATGGGAAGCCGTGGCTCATTGTGTCACTCGGCGCGGTGGGCTCGGCGACGGCGGCGATGGAGGAGTGGGTCGCACGGAAAACAGCGGGCGACGGCCAGCCCATGTTGCAACCCGGACCGGACGCGGCGCTCCAGCTGTTGAGAGTGTTGGCGTCGCAGCAGAACGTAAACGTGGTCAAGGCGTTGCGGAAGCAACATGTTGTGGAGTCAGGCACCGCGGCGCACACGCTGCTTGACGTATTAGCGGAGACCCCGGGGGTGCTGCAAGTGCAGCACGCGGGCCTCGCCACGCTGTGGGAGATGCTCAAGCTTGGGGCGAAGCAGCAAGTGCAACTGGAGCGCCGGCTCATCGACAGAGGGTTGTTCGAGCACTGCCAGGACGAGTGGGAGGACTCGAAAGAGGACCGGGGGGTGGCGCACGGCATCGGAGGCGTGGTGATGCAGCTCGCGATGGGCGGCGGAGAGGACGTCAAAAATCACCTCTCGAAATCCGGCGCGCAGGGTTTGGTCACCAAGGTTTTCGAAAAACACCCCACGCTGTCGTACAAGGGCGCGTTTTCGGGACTGAAAACGTGGCTAAGGCAGAAACCGTAAGGATAGGGTAGAGAGGGTAGTTGCGCGCATGTTATACATATGATACTTTGAGTTATTACGAATATGGTACTTTAAGCATAACAAAGCAAAGTTTTTCTAAAATTATAACGTCTTCGAGATGTTCGTTTTCGTTTTGATTCTAATAGGTAATTCTAAGTACGCCTCCTCACACAGGTTTTACAAAAAACCTTCCTCACACCGCTGCGCCGTACGTCTGCTCTTCTTCTAGTTTGTCGTACTGTTGGTCCCTGCCTCTCGAGGTTCGTCTCCTCACGTCGCTGTCTAAATTAATCTCTTCGCTTTCGTCCAGCACGTCACCTGGCACCTCCAGCACGTCCCCCGGCATGGCTCTTGACGCGAAGAACCAGTGCGCCTGGCCCCACACGCAGAAGAGCATGGAGTACGCCAGGGCGTAGCGGATGCTTTGAATTCCGTACATGGGTTTCAGTTTATCGCTCAAAAATCCAATCGCCAATGGGCCCAAAGAGCCCCCAACCAAGTTCGCGACGACCCCGAAGAAACCCGCCGCAGTCGCTCTCATCCTATCGGGCACCAAACTCTGCACGATTGCGCCGGGCGGCCCGACCATAACCATAAAGAGCGCAACGACTATGGAGGAAATATAGATCGACGCTTTCGTTGACTCTACTAACACCGCCACGACCATCAAAGGTGCAGCAACAATATTGCACCCCAAGATGAACCATAACATCCACCGCTGGTCCCCGGATTGGCGAACTAAATAGTCACCCACGAATCCGCCGAGAATGATCCCCACGCCGCCGAAAATACCCCCCACGTACGCGATTGAAACCCCGGCGTCCTTCGTGGACATGCCGTGCACCCTTACTAGAAAAATGGGAAGAAAGGCCATTATCGATAACCCGACGCCGACTTGAATCATGACACCTATCGAGAGGTGGATGAAGGTTACGCGTTTCAGTAAATGCGTGGCGCACTCGTAAATGCCGTCCCACAGGTCTCTCCAGAAACTCTTGTCGCCAATGACGCGGCGCCAGCTGGATTTTTTTCTTTTGTTGGAGCGGTTGGAGCGCGAGTCGTCCGCGGCATTTACTGATTGCGATTCACCCATAACTCCATCACCCATACCTCCTTCCATACCTCCTACCGTACTTCCTTCCCCTACCCACCCCCCGGCTATCTCCCCCACGCTCCTGCCGTACTTCCCCAGCCCCTGTGTGGGCGGGTCCTCTAACGTCACGAGCAGCATCCCCGCCAACACGAACCCCGGTATGCCCATCACCCCGAACACGCCTCGCCATCCGAGCTGGTCCACAAGGAGGCCGCCGATTAGATTCGCGGCGGCTGTTCCTGCGGCGAGCCCGAGTTGCTGTATCGCCATCGCGGACGCGCGCTCGCCGGGGCCGTACATCGCCGCAATTAAAGACTGCGCCGCGGGCGTGCACCCCGCCTCCCCTAGGCCGATACCCACACGCAGGAAACACAGCTGCGTGGTGTTTTGGGACAAGCTGCTTAACGACGTCAAAGTGCTCCACACCACTAACGACCCCGCGAGGAGGTACTTCCGGCCGCACATGTCTGCTAGCCTGGCTAGCGGGATCGTCGCGAGCGCGTATATGAACACGAACGCGGCGCCGTTCAACATCCCCGCGTCCGTATCAGTCATGTTGAACTCCGGGCCGATCTTGGGGAGCAGAATGGCTGGGATGTTCCTGTCTGTGGTTTGCAGCGTAGCGATGAGAAAAAGAAGTAGGAGCACCCAACGTCGGTACCGCTTGTTCGGGTAACAGGACGTAAACTCCCGAGGAGTGTCATCCTCCACCTCGTTCCCAACCACAGGAACAACATCAACCGCACCACCTCCGCGAGGCAGCAAACCGACGCTCTCCCCGGCGGACCCCATAGCCCCACCCGCGCCCTCACGAGTAAGCGCCAACACCCTTCGACAAGCGCCAAATTCCGCAATTTCCGCAAGATGGGAAGGAGAGGTGCCTTCGCAGGTTAAGGTTTTTGGCTCAGTTCAATCCGCGCGCGTGCTGTCGTACCGAGGCGACAGCGATGACGTCCACGGCGACGTTCCTGGAAGGCGCGGTGAAGTCCGGGACGATGATTCTCATCTCCGAGATCGGCGACAAGACGTTCTTCATCGCGGCTATCATGGCGATGCGGCATTCCCGATCTGTGGTTTTCACAGGCGCGGTGGGAGCTTTAGGCGTCATGACCGCGTTGTCAGCAGCCCTGGGTTGGGCCGCCCCCGCGCTGATTTCCAAGGAGTACACGCACTACCTCGCAGTAGGGTTGTTCTTCTTCTTCGGCCTGCGATCGCTGTACGAATCCTTAATTGCGTGGGAAGGCGGGGGCATGGAAGAGGAGCTGAAGGAGACGGAGAAGGAATTGAAAGATGCGGATAAATCCAAAAAGAAAAAGAAATCTAAGAGCGGTATGTTCTCCAGTCTGTTCTCGGCAACTCTGATTGAAACGTTCATAATAACCTTCCTGGCGGAGTGGGGTGACCGGAGCCAGATCGCCACGATCGGGCTGGCGGCATCCGAAGATCCGTTCGGGGTTACGCTCGGTGGCGTGTTAGGACACGCGATTTGCACCGGCGCCGCAGTCATAGGAGGGAAGCACATGGCCATGTGGGTCTCAGAGCGAGCCGTCGCGGTAACAGGGGGGGTGCTGTTTATTCTGTTCGGAGCGCACGCACTCGTCACGGGGGTGGAGGAGTAGAATTGAGGAGGTGTACATAGTGAGTGAATATCAACTAATAATACACGTCGTCGTAATCGTCATTCATTTACGCAATTTGCTCTGTCTGCAGCCAGACTGCTCGACTGCTACAGGCTATCCTATCGCCTGTGTTCGCAGTCGAGGCCCATGCATCCGTTGCGAGCGGATCTGGACTTCAAAAATCTGGCGCAAATCGGGTTTTTTCCCGGGAAAAATAAATCCCTCGGATAAGCGGTTGCCAAACGAGGGCGCGCGCCTTACCCACTCCATCGCGCGCAGAGGCACGGGCGCATCATCCGGTGGGCGGTGGAGACACGACTACGCGGTCAAACCCGTGGTCCACCCTTTCGTGCGCCCCCACAGTTCGGGATCCTCGGCGTTGGCTTTGACGCGTCATTGTTTTCAAACTCGCCTCGTCATCTTTGCTGTTGACTCATCTCCTCCGGCCTCGGGTCGTCCCTGCTTCCCACACGCGGGATGGCCTCCAACGAGTACACGGTGTTGCCCTCGATGTTGGAGGAGGACGAAACCGAAGCGAGGGAGCTGTACCCGGGCAACCGGGAATCGACAGGGTTTGACCCTGAGCATGGTTCGAGTCACGTACCGTACACGCTTCGAGAAAAAACCACCGACGCTTCCCACGTGCGAATCCAAAACCTCGACGCCTGGTGCTCTTCTCTTTACCAGTACTTCGAAGGCAAGGGTTTCTGGTGTATTGTTTTTTCCCGGGTGCTAAACGTGTTAACGTTGGCGTTCACCGTGTTCTTCTCAGGGTTCCTGCTGCTGTACGTTGATTGGAGAGCGCTTGGCGGCGAATGCGCCGAGGCGAGTTTAAGAAGCCAGGGAAAAGAACATTCAGGTCACGACAATGAAACGCAAAAAGACATGTGCAACATTCTGCGCGACGCGGTGTTTTCTGACCCTTTGAGGCACAGGTCGTTCATGACAAACGCGGTAGTCTGTTCTTACTTACTCCTGTTCAGCGTGTACCTTGGATTATCATTGCTGAAACTCATCACCGACATCCCCAACTTACAAAAGACGCGAATCTTCTGCAACAAAAAGCTCGGCGTTTCCGACGACGAGATGCAAACAATCTCGTGGCCCGAAATCGTCGCCAGGGTGGTGCACATACAAAACACGGGGGTTGACATTTGCATCGTGAAACACCTGAACGAGCACGACATCGTGGCGCGGATTTTGAGGAAAGAGAATTACGTGCTGGGGATGCTGAACCGGGACGTGTTGGGGTTGAGTTTTGGGGGAGCGAGTAACGGTGCGAGAAACTCAAACTCGATCGCTTCCAAAATCACCTCCAAGATCCCATTCATCAACCCCAACCACGTTTGGTTCACGAAAACCGTGGAGTGGAACATCGTGAACGCCATTACTTCAAACATGTTCGACGACGACTTTGGGGTCAAACACAGCTTCTACGACGCCACGGCGCTTAAAAACAGGTTCAGGTTCCTAGCCGTGGTGAATCTAATCCTCTCGCCGTTCGTCGCTATTTTCATCACCGTGTACTTTTTCCTAACGCACGTCGAGCGGTTCTACCACGACCCCGGTTCAGCTGGTTTGCGGCAGTGGTCCACGTACTCTAAATGGAAGCTGCGAGAGTTTAATGAGTTAGAGCACTTCCTTGAGGAAAGAATAAAAGCAGCGCACCGCCCGGCGACGAGGTACATCGCGCAGTTCGGCTCGCCGCTCGTGTCGCTGCTCGCGAAGTTCGTAAGCTACTTGGTAGGCGCGTTTGTGGCGTTCGCGTTGGCGTGCACTCTTTTGCTGGACGACAGGTTGTTACATGCTGAAATATTTGGCAGGGATTTGTTGTGGCACACAGCTGTCATGGGCGCTGTTCTCGCCGCGTCAAGAGGCCTGATAACCGAGGAGAATAAAGCGTTCGAGCCCAATCTGTGGATGGCGTGCATGGTGCAGCACACGCATTACTTGCCGAAGCGGTGGCGCTCGGTGGCGCACAAAAAAACAACGGCGACCGAGTTTTCGCAAATGTTCAAATTCAAAAGCGCGATCTTTCTTGAGGAGTTACTCTCGGTATTCCTCGCGCCGTTCCTTTTGTGGGGCCCTTTGTCCGACAGCGCGCCCGATATCATTCAATTTGTCCGACAGTTTTCTGAAAATAAACCAGGCATAGGGTGCGTGTGTTCGCTGTCGACGTTTGACTTTCAAAAGCACGGCAACGCGAAGTACGGCGCGCCTGTTACTTCCCGAAAAAATAATAGAAGTAGACAAGGCAAGATGGAAAAATCCTTCGTAAGCTTCACGTCGCGGTACCCTACCTGGGAGCCAGACTCGGGGGGGAAGGAGATGCTACAGGGGTTGGTTGAGTTTCGGGAAAGGGAAGGGGTGGAAGGGATGGAAGCTTCTATGGGCCAACAGTCTGCCTCCTTGTCTTGGGCGCCCAACCCCGAGGACGGACGGTTCCCGTCGCCGGGAAGCGGCAGCGTGTTTGGGTTGGGGAGCAGTTTGGGCAGAGTCAGTGGGTACGGAGGTACCACTGACGATGCACAAACAGATACTCACAAGATCGGGTTCTTCGGGCACGGCCGTGTTGCCGGCACTGTCGCGGGTACCGGCGACATCGCGGGCGCGGCTGAGGAACGTTTAGACGCGGAGACGCAGGTGTTGCTGCAGCGCATGTACGAGTCACGCGCGGGGGCTGTGGGCGGTGTACAGAGCGATGTACAGAGCATTCCCACGGACATCAATATATTTACACCGGTAAGCCCACCGTTGAGCACACCAATTCAAGCAATGCAACGTTCACTGCCTATTCGAAGCAGCAGCCTCACGAAAAAGCCAATTGAAACGGAGATGACTGGGTCCGTGTCAGTGTCCATGTCGCCCCCCACGTTCGCGCCGCCGCAGAGAGCACCTGCACCTGTTTTCTCCGCGCCGCCCAACCTCTGGGAACTGGAATCGGAAGAGAAGAAGAATATGGGGTAGCTTCCAATGTAATGATACTGTACTGAATATATAAATAATTAAAGCCCGTCTACTTCTCCGAGCCAGTTTTTCAACTCCGCAAAGGCGCCGCCGAAGCGCATAGCGCGCCCTTTGTCGGCCGCGGCTCGCATGGCTTCCACGACGGCGATTTTCGCCCCACTACGTTCCATGAAGTCCTTGCCCGCTTCGTGTGATAGGCAAGTGGCGAGAAGGCACCCGACGCACCCTTCGGTTACTGACGTGTCATCGGAGTGCAGTTTCATGGCGGTGAGTAGTGGAGTAACAGTTTGCTCACCGTTATTGATTATCATTTCCTCCTTTGCCGCTCTGCCGCCCAGGTGCACCGCTGTCCACATCGCCCGCGCCGCCGCTCGCGACGCGGAGGCATCCGGCAAGTCGGTGATTCCGATTTCGCCCCTGATGCCGTGTTTTCTCAGCGCAGCCGCCGCACCGCGCAACGCGCCGCCTCCCGCGAACGAGGGCGAGCGCTTGGCGTGCGTCGCCAGTGACGCGTCCGCGACGCAGGAGGAAATCACCCTGCACCCCGAGATTTGCGCCGCCCTGTCCTTCGGTGACGCCGCCATCAGCGCCAGGGCGCTTTGTAGGGCTCCTCGCTTCAACGCAGAAAACGCGGATACCCCCGTCATAACTCGAGCAATAGCTGCTAAAGAACGGCGTGCGAATAATTTGCGATTGTTCACCGCTTCTTCTGAATCGATTGCGCTCGTGTCCTTGGCGTCGCTATCAGGTTTACTCGCCGCACAGAGAACGTCAATCGCTCTCTGTTTCGCCTTGTACCGTTTTTCAGGCGGCGCCGACGCGAAGGTGGACAACGACGGCGTGTACGAGGGCTTCGAGGGCTTGGTGTCCGTCTGTTGAGTCGATTGGACATCAGAAGAACCCCCAACTCCAACTGGTCCATCCCTCACGAGCGCGTCTTCGCCTTTCGACAGGCTCGTTGCCGCCGCGAGAAACGACGCGAGGTGTGACGCTTTCGATGTTGAAACTTCTGCGGCTTCAACTTCTGTCTCTGCGCGTGCATCCGCCTCTGCGTCCCCCTTCGAGGCCTTTTCAAGCGACAGAGATTTGTTTTCTTTGCGAGCCGCGGTGACCTCCGCTCGCGCTCTCGCGGCTTCCGTTCGCGCCGCAGCGGATTGCTCATCCGAACTCTCCGCCAACGCCCTAAGCGCCCGCGTCTCTTGCTCCAAGCGTCGTTTGGCTCCCTCCAAATTCTCAACTTCCTTTTCCAGAAGTAAACGCGTGTGTTTTTCTTTTTCAGTTTCAGCCTTGGATTTATCCAGCGCATCGATGTCGGTGTCTCTTTCGTTGTGAACCGCGGCGGAGGACGTAGCCGCCTCTGCCGCCGCGATCGCAGCCGCGGTTCTTTCCTCGTGTAACTTCCTGTCACTCTCCAGCTGTGTTTTTCCATCTAACAGAACATCCGCGCGTCTTTTTTCTTCGTGCAGCTGCTTTTCCAACCCGCTCGCCACGCCGTAGTTTTCCCGCACGTCCTCCTCCAACAGACCGATGCGTTCGTGCGACAGTTTCAGGTCGCGCTCAATAGCGGTGTTGCTCGTTCTTAACGTCGCGACTTCGCGTAGCAGACGCTCGCGTGCGCGCCCCAGCCACTCCACTTCCTTTGTTGCCGCCTCAGCCGCGGCGGCAAGGCGCCGCTTCTCCTCCGCCGCCACCGCCGCCAACGCGCTTCGCGACGACTCGAGCGCCGCGGCGCGTGACTCGGCGCGCGCCGCTCGCTCCAGCGCCACAGGGAGCTCCTGCTCGGCGCGTGAGATTCGATTGGAGGAAGGGTGTTCTGGTGACGCTCTGGGTGAACCCACGTCTCTTCCACCCCCGTGCTCCGACTCCGAGAGCTGTTCCTCTAGCAGCGCCGAGGCGGACATGGCCTCCGCCTCCGCCGCGGTGCACTCCGTGCTCTTTTTCATCGCACTCAGCTCGCGGTCCATGCGCTCGTTGACCTTGCGAAGAGAAGAGAGCTGCTTTCGGAGTGCGGATTCTCGGTTTTCTTTTGAAGCGAACTCCGCATCTGTTATGTCCCCTGACACGCTCATCCCAGTCACACTCGTCCTCGCAAGGCTCATGGTTTCCGCCTGCGAGTTGACTTCGTCCCTCGCCGAGTTTAGGGCGTCGTTTTCGTCGCGAGCCGACGTGACGCGCTTCTTCAACCGGTTCCGCGACGACCGCAGACGATCCGCGGTGGCTTGAATCTTTGAAAGCTCTTCCCGGAGTTTGGTGATTTCCGAGTCCCGCTTTACGATTGCCTGGTCCTCCTCGACGTCCGTTTCAGGGCGCCAGACCTTTCTAATGCCGGTCCGTATCGCGCGGCCCACGGTGGAAGCCTCCACGTCGTCCAGCGCCATGTCCGACGCGTCAGACTCTGGGGCGTCCGCGGTGGGATCTGTGGTAGGGGGTATCGACGCTGAAGTCGACGTGTCAGGTACAGTCGCAGCGGAAGTCGATGCCAACGTTGACAGTCTCCAACGCCGATATCATCTCAGTCTCGACAGTCGCCGCAACGACCGCCGCCTTCGCCGCCGCTTCCTCGGCCCACGCCTCGTTGGGCTCCACGAGGTCTTCGTCCACAAGCGCGATGTGCGTTACGGGCGCGGTGAGCCGCTTTATCAAAGAGTTGGGCACCGAAAACACAATCGCCCATGAGCCTAAACACGCGGCGGCGACAAATGCGAAGCCCGCGACGCTGAACGCGGTATATTTCGACGAACCCCCCGAAAGGGGCTCCACGCCGAACAAACCGTACGTCGCGCCCGACGCGGCGGCGGCGCCGACAGCAACACACGCGCCGAGGAAGTAAACCTTTGCTTGTGCTCTGCGTTCTCGTGTGGCTTCCGCGGCCAAAGCGGCGATGCGCCCCGCGAGTTCAGCTCTCGCTGCTCTCTCCGCCGCGATGGTCTCAGCGTGCGCGTCCGCCACGGCGGTCATTTCGAGCATCTCCGTGCGAATCGCCCGCGCCGCGTCTCGCGCCGTGATTCCCGGCGCGCCGTCCCCACCGAGGTCTTCCATCAGCTCGTGGTTCTCCAGCCGGAGACGCGCTGATTCCGATAACAAACGCTCGTTTGCCTCACGCAGCGCTTCGCTTTCGTCCCGCAACGCAGCGGCTTCTCTTTCTGCGGCTTCCCGTGCAGCCGACATGCCAGCTCTGAAGCTCGGCGACCCAAGCTGCAAATCACCGGCCACCGTCGAAAACGACACGGACTCACCCGGGTTGTTCCGCAGGTGCTCCTTGACCGCCGCGGCGGCGACTGCAGTGGCGTCCAATCGCGCGGAACGAAGCCGTTCCACCTCAATGCGTAACTTACTCAACTCAGCGGACGATTCCTCTTCCACTTTCCGTAAATTAGACCACCCCCCAGTCGGCGCGGCCATGAACGCGGCATGCGCGTCCCGGGCTTCTCTTAATTTCCCTCGCAGCCAGTCGTTGTCGTTCCGCACGGCTTCGTTCAGCTCTGATGTTTTCCGCAAGTTCTGTCGCATCTCGTCGACTACTGTTCCTAAATTGTTCCCGTCGTCAAAGTCCAAATACAGCTGTTGCGCCGCGTCCGATCGCGCCTCGTTCTTCTCCGTCTCCGCGATTTCAAAACGCTCGCGCAGCACTTCCGCGTCGTACTCGGCTTTTTTTAACCCGTGTTTTATGGACGCGATTTGAGCGGTCAGAACGCCTATGTACGCCTTCGCCGCGACCAGCCACGGGATCGCGGATCTGGATAGGATCTGGATTGCTACTGCGCTTGAGACCGCGCTAAACAGCGCGAACAGGTACGCATCCCGGGAAGTGTACTCGCTGGGCTCGAAGTGGTCCAGCATGCCTGGTGCGAGTGCAAACCTGGACTCGGCTTCTCTGAACTTTATCGAAAGCGCCTCCGCGCGCAGCTCGGCTTCCTCCACCGCCACAAGCGCCGCTTCCATAGACGCAGCAGTCGCCGCGGCGTCGAAAGCGTACGTCTCTGTATTGACAGATGACTCTGTGCCGTTCATGGACGACAGCGCTGGCGCGAGCGACGCCCGCATCGCGTCTTCCTGTCTTGCCTCCAGCGCCTCCGCCGCTAAGCGCAGCTTGTGTCGCTCGAAAAGGTCCGAGGTATCCGCCGCGGCTTTGGCGGCGACGAACGCACGTTGAGAGGAAGCCGCAGCGTGGTCCCTGCAGCTCTCCAACGTAGCACGAGCAGCTCCGCGCTCCGTGGCTAGCAACTTGCGGTGCTTGTCCGCCGCGGCCATGAGCGCCTCGGCGGCGCCCGCCGCGGCGTCCTCTTCGCCTCTCGACGCTGCGAGCGCCAACGAGACGTTGCGCGCGGCGTCAAGGTCGATGATCACGGCATCCGCTCTTTGCTCCGCACGTCGCGTCGCGTCCGCGGCATCCGCGAGTGCGCCTTCGCACACCGAGCCGGGACCCGCGGCGGCGGCGATTCGTGTCGCGGACAAACGTTTTTCAAGCGACGAAACGCGTTGCTTCAAAGCGTCTCTCGTTGAAGAATCTTCGCCCAAAACACTCGCGACGATCCAGACCGCGACGCGACGCACGAAAGGCGTGGTGTTGCGCCACTTCTCGCGCGCGGCGTCTGCTTCAGCCGCGGAGTCCGCGGCGGCAACCGCGGCGACCCTCGCCGCCGCCGTGGCTGACTCAGGAGTCACAGGGACGTCACTCGGTTTCAGCTTCTTCGCAGCCTTCGTCGCCGTGTCGAGCGCTTTTTCCAGCCGTTTCACCTCCGCGGTGAGCGCGGCGATTTCACCGGAGCGCGAGAAGATGGGTGGCAACGATGCACCACCACGACCGGCGCTGTCCTTCGCGCGTGTCGCTTCCATCTTCCTCGCCGCCGCGAGCTCCACCCGGTACACCTCCGCGCGTGTTTCAGCCTGCGCCCTCGCCTCTTCCTCGGCGCGGAGGCGGTCCGACGCGCGGCGCTCCACCGCATCGCGCGCGCAAGCCACCGCACCTGGGAGCTCGGAGACGTACCGCTCCGCGCGTTCCACCACCCCATCGGTGCCATTACCCGCCACGAGGGCTTTGAGGGTCTCTAGTTCCACTCTTCGTACCTCAGCTCGTGACTCGGCGTCGCGAAGCG